>ENA-UOJG01000098-UOJG01000098.1-human-gut-metagenome-genome-assembly--contig:-C47-NODE-98-length-125762-cov-67.411592_pt1 | contig 125762 bp, 94 predicted proteins | sample MGYA00242340_ERZ723887 | MGnify/ENA metagenome assembly ERZ723887 | reverse complement strand
CGCCCTCAATAACGACTTCCGTTTCGATTTCTTCACCGGGACTGCCCGCTATTTCTCCGAGAAGAACACACACGCCTGCGTCGGGGTTTTCCCCTTCGACAGTTTTTGTGACAACAAGGTCAACTGCATGTCCTGCCCCTAATTGATATACCCGAAATTCGTAGGTATATCCTGCAGCGAACGTGAAATCATTGCCTTTGCCGCCGATGTTTCCGCTTGACCATGCAATGTATCTTGCATAATCAGTTTTGCTAAGGGCAAGTATGCACCAATCGTATGTTCCCGCAGGGATCCTCACAGACTTCGTGCAGTTCAAGACGGCTTCAACGCTGTTAAATTCCTGTTGCGTTGCATTTTCCGGTACCGCTGCCGAACGAGGTATACTGTATTCAAAACGTTCGTACGTCTGTGGCGTTAAGTTTCTTAAGATATTATGCAAGTGCGTAAAGACATTGCCATCCTCAAGGCCATATGTGTCTGCATCACTATCAAGCAGCATATGCCACCCATTGTGTGACTGTGAACCATAGTAATACACTCCGTTTGTGTTATCAGTGAGTTTTATAACGGCCGTGTTGAAACAGTCTTCGGCGTACAATGCAGTAATCTCTGTATCACATGAAATAGGTTTCCAATCAAACTCCCAGCCTGAAAAAATTAGACCTTCATGTTCAGGAGCATTTGGAAAATCTTCTTTATTTGGAACAGTTCCACCTGCAACAGTTTTTCGCTCTATGATTTCCTCTGTTTCTCCATCAACAAAGCTGATTTCAAAATTCGATGTTTGCGGGATCGATACTTCAATATCATCAGTTATGTATAGTGATGACACATAAGTTGACCATAGTTTCTTGTTTTGTACGTACTCGCCTGTACCAGGGAAAATTGAACCGAACCCATTGTATGGATCATACGTTATTATAAGTTCGTTTTTGTAATCATACACTGTGACAACATACATGGACGGAAGATAATCCATGGTTGTTTCCCCTATTAACGTGCATTGTCCGTTGGCTAAGTCTATCCTGTATAAACTTGGCTTTCTGTTCGTAGTTCCTCTGCTCAATCCATATGCAGCTCCATTTTGACTTATTGAAAGTGTGTCGATAGATATTGCATTGCCCTCTTCATCGCTCGTTTGGATGGAGGTAATTTCTTCAAGTGTCCCAATTGGCAAGTTTACCCTGTACAGCGAGTTGAACTCGCCTATAACATCGTTTCTTGCAATTGCATACATCGTATCAGTTGCATGGTCGTATGCAACTGCCTTAACCTGTCTTCCGGGATTTACTCCGGTGTATATAGGCATCATTGTATTCGGATCCATTGCAAAAAAACCTGCACCGGCTCTTGTCTTTCCGTAACCGTAAACCTTTCCGCCAACGTACGCCGAAGCGTTAATTATGTACTCATGATCAGTAAAATACTGCTCTTCCCTATCAGTCAACGCATTTATCCATGCCTCTGAAATGTTATCCGTATTAATCGAATACCACCGCTGATCGTCAATAGGAGCGGAATCGAACACATCTTTATACACGTAAGCATTAAGACGAGTTGTTGGCATGACTTGCGGTACAGTTACACCTATGCTTGTTTCGGCGTGTCCATCAACTGTCTGCACTGTAAAAATCGTGTTGCCTTCCGCTATACCATAAATAGTGGGGCTAATTGAACTGTTGTCGGCGTAAGCTATTGAAGGATCCTCCGAGTAAAGAATCACCTGTTTGTCAAATGCATCTTCGGGGAAAACTTCGATTTCTATTTTGGCTTGGCGCTTACCATAGACAACAATATCCTGTAGCTTAATTTCTATGCGCTCTGAATATATTGCTTCAGAGTTTCCGCGCGTCACCGTAAGGTCAACATACGTGTTTCTGTCGGACGTTCCGTCTAACTTGTGAGATACTTTAAATTCGTATGTATATCCACCTTTAAATTCATAATCATCATAGCACGCAGCTATACTTCCATCATCACTCATGAAATAATACTCGGTTCCTTCACTCCCCGCTATTGGAGCAAGAAAGCACCAGTCATATGTGCCTGCCGGTATATTTATGAGTTGTTTTTTATGATACATTGTGGAAAACGGAGTGATCTCATGCGAAGCACCCTCCGGCAGTCTATATTGGAAGCTGTCATAAAATATCTCGGGTGACGCAACCTTTGTGCTGCCCCATGTACGTTCTGCCGGAATCAACGTTCCGTACGCTGAGGCACTTGGATCAAGCAACATTTGGCATCCCCATTCTCTCCAATTTTCGTAAGGGTTTGTTTCAGCATAATGGTTATCAACGATTATTGTAGCCAATGCATCCTCTTCGGTATAACAGGCCGTAACGTTGGTATTATTCAAGAGATACTTTCCGTCATAGGTATCTTCGTATTCCCAACAATCGAATTCATACCCATCATGGATTGGCGGTTCCGGAAAATCTGCTTCATTCAGTGTAGTGCCGACAGCGTACTCCTCAGTACTAATGGTTGAGCCGTCAATGCTGTCTATAAACGAAACCTCAAACTTCAGCTTGTCTCTGTCCGGGACGCTAATACCGTTATGCGTATAAATTTCAAGTCCGGAACTGTTTGCATATCCACAGAGTTCAACTTTATTCTCTTCCACATTTATTCGATACAGCGGAAAACTGATATGCCCCTGAGTAGCTGTTCTTGACTCAAATACTCCATAAATGCAATTGTCCTCATAGTTAAAATCACACGTAATTATACGTTTGATGCAATCACTTGAAGAAACCGACAATACCGGAGTTGTTTCACCGGTTTGTTTATCTAATTCGCACACTGTGTCTTCAATTATCGAGTAAATCTGACCTCCGCTTGAAACCGAAATTTCGTATATCGATTGTATAGATGTCGAAAGATCAACAATCTTCATCAATTCGCCGCAATCAAGTTCAACCTTGTATAATGCATAACCGCTGTGGCTATCATTTGAATAGGCTATTGCATATAGTGTGTTTTCTGTATAATCATATGCCAGGGATCGTGGAAGCAGCTTATTAAATTTGCCGCAGTATTCAAGTTTTTTATTGTATTCATCAATAACAAAGTAGCGAGATTTTACTCCACCGAACGATGCGTAACCATACAGCTTTCCATCCACATATGCGACGGTTTTAATCGTCGATGACAATTCTTCTTCTGCGCCTGTTATTTCCGACAAAAAATCCCACTTCTCCGGCATGCTGCTCCGTGCCCGATACACTCCAAGGTCACACAATGCGAAGATTTCTGCACAGCCGGTTCCGTTGTCAATTACGGAAACTCTGCACGCAGCATGCGCTTCTCCATCCTCTGCCATAATAGTGATAATCGTCTCACCTTCTGCCAATCCGATAACTGTACCGTCAGGCAACACGTAAGCCGTTTCCTCATCCGACGAAGTAAACTCCACATTTTTGTTAAATGAATTCTCCGGCAAGACAGTCCACGACAGGCGAAGTCTTTCGTTTACCCCCACCTGTACTGCATCATCTGTAATAATACTTTCGGGATGCACAGGTTCACTGATTCGAACATTATCGAGTTTTGCATAATTGCTGTTATTGCCTTCGCCGTAGCCTGCATAAAACACCCATTTAAGATCGTGCTCCCCTGCTTCAAGGACGTATTCCTTATGCGCCCACTCATAACAACCAGTGTATCCATAACCATTGCCCGATTCCTTTTCGTGGTTGTCTATACTAAACAAAAGACCGCCCATAGTGTATTGATTTGATGCGAATGTTGAAATAAAATCAAAAGACACTACGCTTTGCTTGTTTACAGTCACCTTTGCGTTTATTATCGCCCTTTTGCCGGCTTTCGTCTCAACAGGCGATCTTGCGTAATCCGATTCGATTATCCATTTGTAATTCGAACCTGTTTCGCTGATATAATCCCCAGAGGTGGTGAATTCGATATTTCCGCCTTCGACATTCAACGCTTCGTTGAGCGTCATGGTTGACGGCGGATTTTCTCCATCCTCCGCTTTTGCGGAAAATGTCGGAACCGATACAACGGACAGCACCATCAGCAGTGCCAAGATCAAGGAACATACTTGTTTCAGAAGTGTTTTCATATTTTTCCTCCGGAATCTATTTGCAGCCATGAAAAATGGCGCATTAACAATCAAAATACGAGTTTCGAACTTTTGCTGTTCTTTTTTGTTGGCGGTCGTGTTTATTTCCTTTGCTGCCCCGATCCTTCGGTTGCTGAATATCGGCTTAAATCTGTCGTTGTCTGCAATCATTTTAACTTGCGTTAGTGATAAGCTTATTGTCGGTACTGCTGCATTGCCGCGCCCTGTGTTAAGCACACACTGACTTTTCTTTGAGGTTCAAAAGGATACTGCACATAGCTGCCGTATGTATAATAATTATACATTCGCTTTAGTTGAAAACCATATGCGGAGAACGCCGCCGTGAGCGGATTTTGCATCAAATACGAGTGTAGTCAACAGAAAAATCGTTCTTCGTACGTCATTATTGTACACAATTGTGACAATGTTTGTCAACACCGCAAATGCATAAATTTTCATCAGACAAAAAATATATTTCATGTATCGGCACAGCTTTAATGAAGCTTGCACTCGCTTAGCATAAACGCCCCAAAACGGATGCCGTGTGATGTGACGTTGGATGCGAGAGACCGTAACCCGGAGCTTATGGGAATACGTGGAAAAGAGATTTCAGCTTTGAACCCGCTGCCGCGGTCATGCAGCCGTTCTGTTTGCGGTTGAAGTCTGTTCCGCCGCACACCATCGGGGCATTCGGACAGAACATGCCGAGTGATGGACCGGATAAGAGCATTGATGCCATGGATCAGGCCGATACCATTGTCATCGGTTCTCCCGTTTATTGGCACATTATCTGCGGCAGTGTCCGTACCCCCGGTGGATGAGCAGAGGTGATAAACTTTTTTCGCCTGCCCCGATGCTTGGGTTGATATCGGCTATGCCGAAAAGTTACATAATTAAACACCGAAGCCAAACTAAGAAACAGCTTAACAGCAATAGGTCCGATACCCGATACAATAGTAATCGGCAAAAATAAGCCCGGAGCCGAAGCTGCGGAGCTATATTAACGGTACCGCAAAAGAAACGGCCGCTACCCACGGTTGGAATAGAATCTCGCAATCAGTTAAACTTCTTTGTATGCGAAACAGTGCGGCTGTTGTCGGCGGCAGTAAAAACCTGTTTTGCCGCAGCGAGAAAGTTCTCGAAAAATCATTAATCCGACTTCATTAAAGAAGGATGTTGCGGCAAGAAGCACTTTATAGGTTTTAACTTTGCCGCGATTGAGATTCCAACATTCTGAGTGTTTCTCTATCCCGTCTGCCGTGATAATACTTTTCCAACACTTGACTGAAAACTGTCGAATCCTCTGCGACTGCTTCGAAAAGCGTCATGCATGAGCGCAGCTTCAAATTGTCCGGCGTTCCCATCACGGCGCGAGGATCATTTGTCTCCAACTCAAGTAATGCTTTGCTGATTTCCAGAAGTCGCGATTTTAATACCGGATGCAACAGGTAGGCTTTTGCCTCGCCAGGTCCGCGAATGCCGTAAAACACAGAATTGGAGCTCTTGCCGAGTCCATGCAATTGCGGAAAAATATACCATATCCAGTGGTGAACTTTTCTCCCGCTTCGAATTTCCGCAAGTGCCTGAGAATAACCGTCTACAGTGGCTTCCTGCGCTGATAAAAAACGTGTCAGATTATACTCTTTCAAAATAAGCCTCCTTTAAGGTGGTATGAATGAAATTTTGTTATTTAATACATACGCTTCTGCGGATGAGCCGAGGAAGGTGTTTATTGTTGTTATGTCCGGACATCCGGCAAAACAATTATGTCATATTGTCTACACTTCACTTTAAAATCGACAATTTTACTGGATTAAATATCTTTATATAGTCAATTATACCATGCGCTATGCAAGAGCGCAACATATATTTGCACAAAAGAGAGCATGCCGATAAGCAGAGACACAGAGCGAAACAGGGTCTGAATGGAATGCGATAATATATTGAAAGAAGCCATATCTTGCCACATTGACAAATTTTGTGCATCGTGTATAATAATGGTGTCAATTTAGTATAAACATTGCCGAAGCGGCATGCAAACATAGCAATAACTTCGGAAACGATTGATTATTTGACAGTTCTTTTTAGAACGAGCGATAAAGTGAGCGTCAATGCTTACCAACCTTGAGGATCCCCCCCAACGACCCCTAATGATGTTGACCGATGCAGCGCATGATGCTGTAAGGTTAATATAATAATTTGTTATTCCAAAGGAGTAAAAACATGTACAACAACCCCAAAAGACGAACAGCCGCACAACGGATTATCTCTTGCGTGATGCTTTTCATACTCGCGCTTTCGTGCTTTTTACCCGTTGCGGCAGAAGATTCGGCCTCTCCGAGTGAGGTAAACATAGTTCTTTTGCTCGACAACACCGGTTCGATGAATCGAAACGACAAAAACAGAATATCAGTTGCGGCAGCTAAGAATTTTGTTGAATATCTATCCGAAACGATGAGTATCGCCGAGAGTTTCGGCTATGACTTGCCTGATATAAATGTCGGCGTATACGCATTTTCCGACAAAGCAACGAAAATTTCCGACTTGACCGACATCAGTGACCAATCAAATCGTGCCGATATTCTACGGAAAATTGAAGGGATTAAGTTCGAAAAAAGGAACACGGGCGCAACTTACTACGGTCCCGCGCTCCGAGCTGCTTACTCCGCTCTTCCGGTAACAAAATCTGATTGCAAGAACATGGTTTTCATGTTCACTGACGGCAAGCCCGACGGAAAAGATGCGAACTCGGTTTTGAACCGGCCGGACGAAGCAATAAAAGCAATGAGCGAATACGACATCGAAGTTATGGTTCTCGGCCTTAATTCAAGGCAAAGCATAGACGACGTTGCGAAAAAAACAATTTACAGCATGGCAAACACAACGCAGCGTACGGAGGGCATCGCCAAGCGACCCAACAGCGACAAGACTCAAACTTCGTTCAGCAAAGCGAACTACCTCATTGCAACAGCAATCAATGAGGATCTTCAAAGGTTCCTGATGGATATCATTTCCGAAAAAATCGGAGTTAAGATCGATAAATACGAAGGCGTGATAAATGTTGACAAACGCGAAATCGTGATCGTTAACATCTTTGCAACTTCGGACGATATCCGGGATATCGACAGTGTCTCGCTGTTTTACAACAATGAACAGGTCGCATTGACCGAGACCGAGGAGTACTATGACCCTGCGGTCGATTATGAGGATAATACCTTCACAATTACGCAAAAAGACAGAAGCGCCTATGTAACAATGTACGCCCCCGCTCTCGGCGAATACACAATCCAACTGCCCCAAAACGTTGATTACATTGCTTATTATAAGGAGATTGAGATAACGGAAGAGTATTCCGTCTCCGTTGAAGCAGCAAATATCACGGGCAAACCAAACGAAGGAAGCATATCCGTAACGGCAAACCGCATTGTGGACGGCAATGCGGAATCTCCCGACGGCAGTCTGCTTAACCTTATCGGATTGAAGATAATCGGTGAGACAGAAGCGCATACCCGCAGTGTGGAGTTCTCCGGATTGCAGTTTAACTCCGCAACCGGCAAATACGACGGAACCTTCTCTGTCGGTCTGCCCGGCAAATACAAGATCACCGCCGTGATGGATGAGGAGTATGTTTCCGATTCAAACGAAAAGGTCTCTTCCGAGACGGAAATCGAGTTCGTTTCAAAAACCGTTTCCGATAAAGAACAGAGCATTTCAATCATTGTAGGAAAGGACAAGACAATTGACATTGCAGCTGATTTCTACACCGATTGGATAGACGTCGGAAGTGAGCATGTTGTTGCAAGCAGCAACAGCGATATTGCTTCCGTAACCGAGCAGGACGGCAAGGCCGTCATCCATGCCAACCGCAAAGGCAAATGTGTTGTCACCAACACGATCACCGATAAGTTCGGCGGCAACCACGTTATCGTTTATAACGTTACCGTAACAAAGAATTATATCCCCATGCTGATCATAATTGCGGCTGCGATCCTTGCCATTGTCGCGGCAGCAATTGCGGTCTCGTATCTGACTTTCAACAAGATTCACGGCGAGTTTTATCTGAAGTGCGACGGTGTGATTGAAAGTCTTTCATCCTGGAGTGTGCGCGGGCGCTCATTCACGGCGTACGATCTGTTCGCTAAGGCAGGATTTAACAATATTTCAACAGGTGATAAGCGCATCCTCAAAAAGGTAAAGATCTATGTTGAATCGGTCGAGGAAACGATCAACGCTGAGCTCAACATAAAAAGAAAGAATTGGCGCTACAAAGTCCGTTTCGGCAATGCCGAGGATCGTGAGCTTGAAGGGGTCCGCTTCAATGTCAGAGATAAATTCCCGGAAGAACGCGGCCTTGATGCGGAATATGAATTCGGATTCAAGCGATCCAAAAGAAATAAATAAGATATTTTATTAAAGGAGAATAAATATGATACTTGACAGCGAAAAAAGATACGCCAACATGCAGATGGACGAGACGAGGAAGGCTATGATAAGGGCCAATCTCGACAAGCTCAACTATGCAAAAGGAAACGGCTTGATTGAGGTCGCTAAGAAACCGTTGGTTCAAAATGAGGTCTACCTTTTTATCAGTTCCGGCGGAACCGGACACAAGGCTTTGCAGTGCGTTAAAGAGTTGATCGAACGAACAGTCGTCCTCGATGATCGCAATAAGGTCGGTTATCTTGCTGTGGATTGTGCGGAGAATGAAATTGATGGGTTGGTCAGATCAGGGCAGTTTGCGCAAAACGAAACTGTTAAGGTGCCGTCAAGCGGAACGCATGAAACCATTGATCCGCAGTATATAACCGATGACAAGAAAGACTGGGTGGATAAAAGACTGTTCAAAGAAACGGGTGGAAATGCGCCGGGTACACATCCCGGTTTCGAGAGCAACGGTGCCGGAGCATGGCGTCAGCCCGGCAGAGTAAGGCTCACGTCAAGCGGGGGAACTGATGTCATGGATGCAATTCAAAGCAAGGTTGCGGCTTTGCGAAGACAAACCAACACAAGAATCAAAGTGTTCTTCCTTTGCAGTGTTTCCGGTGGCACGGGCAGCGGCACGATCATTGATCTTGTGTACATGACAAGAGACGTGATGAGAAGGAATTTTAGTACTTACTACGGAAAAACCAAGTTTCTTGGTTTTATCTTTAGTCCGGATGCTTGCGAGGGAAACGGTACTGATAGGGATAGACCGCCGCAGGTGAATCATTACGCTGCAATGAAAGAAGTTGACTATCTCATGAGGCTTAATGACCGACACGAGAGGATAAAAATGCAGTACGGGAATCAGGAAGTCGATTTTGAGAACGGCGTCTTTGATGTGTGCTTCTTGATGGACGGAAGCAATACGCTTTACGCTGATCCCGATCCGATGCAAAGGGCGAAAATAGCGAGAGAGACAGTTGCCCAGTCAATCCTTGGCTTTATGACGTCAAGAAATAATGTTGAGGAAGGTAGCACCGACACGGAACAGGATACCGTTTTTGATTCAATGCTATCCAATGTTTTCCAGGAGGTTGGATACAAAATTCCGTCGCTGGTACCGGTGGACAGGTATCCTCGCTACGCAGGGTATAAATTCAGTGCGATGGGTTTTGCATCGGTCAAAATACCTGTCGAATTGCTCACGAGCGCACTTGTTTTTAAGGTGTATGATCAAATAACGGAGAAATGGAGTGAGCACCCTGGTTCAACAGACGTAATAAGCTTTCTTGAGGCCTGCGGGATACAAGCAAGAACGAAGATTGACAAAAGGACAACCAAGGAAGAGCTAATCAAAAAAATTTATGATGCGGCGAAGAGTGAAATACGAACGCATACCATTGTTTATTTGATAAAACTTGCACGCCGTGCAGCGGAGCTTCTGGAAGATAGGGACATTAGAGACAGCAGGGAGATTAAGTATAAGAAATATGCGGAGAAAATGGAGAACGAGCTGTTCAGAGACCGGGCGGGTTGGCAATGGACCGCAGAGTTGCTGGAGACTGCCCACAGCTATCTTATCAAACTTAACAACCACGTTTGGGAAACGGCGAAGATTGTATTTGAAACGCTCAGAGATTTGCTTGAGGCCGAAAGCAAGATCATGACTGATGTTGAGGTGTATAACAGAAACTTTAATAAGGTGCTCTGCTTCACCCCGATAAATCTTACTCAAGACAGGAATACTTACGAAAGAGCACAGGCATTGAGGCAGTTCATTTACGAAGATATATATAACGAGAAGCAACAGAAAAAAATCGCAAGCGATTTTGTGGAAATGATCCTGTCTGATGATGCGCTTGCGAGCTTTGCCAACCTTGCAGAGATTTCAACGGCAAGCGGAACAAGTTTTGACCCGGCAAAGATGATCAGAACGTTTATAAATGAAAAGTTCCACGATATGATCGACGCGAACATTGAGGAAATTCTTGTGAAGTTCTTCTCTGCGGATGCGAAAGCAGAACCTACCATGCCGGATCCCAATAATCCGGGCGGAGAAAAGCTCCCCACTGAGGCTCTCAAGGCTGCAGCAAGGTACATATACGAGATATTGCTTGAAAAGGGTACGGCATTAGCGAAGTTGTCGGATAACATTGGGAACAAGGTCTTCAAACAGAAATACATCATGGCTCCGAAGACGAAATGCGAACATTTGTTTAAAGCGTTAAAGGACTATGCGCAGAATATGAATGATGGAGTGGACGTGTATGAATCGGAGTCGAGTGATGAATTCATAATGGTTTCCATGCATCACGGCATCCCGGCTTTCGCATTTGAAACAACTAATAACTGCGAAGCGACGTATGAGCAACACGTAAGAACTTCAATAGGGCTTCATATTGAACAGTGCGGAAACGGCATCCACAATTGGGTCAACCTTCCCAACCTTGTTTTCGGAGGAAATCGGCCCAGAGAGCAGATGAATCTTTTAGCCGCAAAGAAGGACTACGATACCGCCGTTGCCCTCGGCATGGTTATGGATTCCCCGAATCATAACCAGGACATAGATCGGCAGACCGAGGAAGATCAGCGGATGCGGATCAGGATCAAAGCGATCATCAGACTTAACACAACTCGGGATGTTGGGTCGGTCACAGAGAGGTTGAAGGTGCCGGAGTTCGAAAGTTATATTCGGAACCAACTTCCGAACAGTCTTGACGATCTTAACCTTGAATACTGCCTGAATGAGTTGCTGAGTGACGGGGTTGACGGGGTTATCGAGAGTGTTGATTTGTGTCAGACCGGTGATAAGCCGACTGTAAGCGCAGATGCAAACCTGCCCGACGACTTCGAATACGATTACGCTTGGCACACCCTGCGGCAGATGTTCCATCTATGGCACGCAGTGAAGGAGACCATTCCGTACGTTGAAAAGCTTAAGGATGCAATCGATGCAAAGCGTAATGCGCTTGAAAAGGAGAAGCGAATAAAGGATCGAAGGACAACTTTCGCACAAGCGCTGCGCGCATATGAAACTGTTGTTAAGAACGACGGAACAACGGAGGACAGACCTGTGTTGATTCGATTTGTTGGAGACAAGGTGGAGATTAAGAAGGATGGCACGAATTGGAGTGTTTTGACCAGGATCGGCTACGGCGATCGTGAGCCGAACAGTACGCTTTACAAAGAATGCAAAGAGTATTTCACGTTTGTGGCTTTCTCCGAACTTCCGGAAGCTGATTACAACAGCATCAGGAGGCAGATAGAAGCGAGAAAAAATAACGATGAAGTATGGGGTGCTGACCAGGAGCGCGGAAGTAATATGGCTCAAGAGTTCAGGGATCGCAGCAGCAAAGATGCAGTTGAAGCTGGCTTGGACTTCCCGATGGCATCGGTTGAATTCAGCGATGAAGCTGAAAGAATCGAGGAGGGCCTTTGCGACAGGCTTCGCACGTTCTACACCAATGATATACAGGCTCCTATCAGATACTAATTCACGGTACATAAGGTAACACACCGAACAAACCGGCGGGCGGAGGCTCACTCCGCTTGCCGACTTGTGCAGCAAAGGAGAATGCAATGCCAATTTCTGAGAATATTTTGCAAAAAATCAAAGAAAGAGCAACAAGCAACATCACGGGGATCAGTCCGGTGAATACAAATTGTGATGTTGTTATTGCTCATTACGGCAGCAAGATCATGAAAGATCCGTTGCTTAATAAAATGTTTCTGAACGGCAGGACACAAGTCGCATGTGCTCTTGATTTTACATCCGTAGATGAAGCTCGGCATTCCATAGACGAAGCTTTGAAAGGAGTTGCAGCCGAAAGGGAAAGAGTCCTTGCCACGTCATCGACCGACAGACTTGTGACAGTGCTTTTGCTTTTGATTGAAAAAGCAGATGATATTCCGAAAATTAAGCCAATAGTCGAACATATTAATAACAGAAATAAACAAAAACAAAATAGAGACTGTTGCCGTGTTGAGATTTGCATTGAAAATGCAGAAGAGTTTGATACAAATGACTGTTTGCCGAGGGACGTTCCGGACGGCGTGAACCGCGTGTGGAAACTGACAGATTCCAACAAGACAGCTGCATTTGAACTAATTCTGCTTTTAACTTTGCATGAGTTTAATAAAGCAGAAGGAGTTGAATACATTCGCGTTAAAGACGGAAAAGTATACAGCGCGCAGGAGTCCTCTCGTGTAGGGGCTGTGTGCGGGCGGATCAACAGTATTCTCGGTGTAACGGTCGTTGATAGAGCAAATCAGGATCAGTGCAGGAAGTTCGATGCTCAGTTGCAAGTCTGCAAGAAAAAAGCTGAAGAGAAAATGAACGAATTGACGGAAACATTCCTCTCTGTTGCGCCGTGTAAACTTGAACTCCTTCCGCAATATTCAAAATTATCGCGGAATGCAGATATACACACCGTATACGGAACGGATAAAGAAGGTCATCCGATCGGCGAAATTTTCAGGAAGAATATTCTTAAAGCTGCCCAAGAGTTTTTCAAAAAAGAATTGTGTTCACAGGAGGAAACGTTTTTCGGAGAGTTTCCCCTTAACATGTTCGAAAACAAAAACATAGCCAAACTGATTGAACATCTAAAAGAAAAGGCTGAATTGGCCGACCGGAAGGAAGACGAATACCTCGAAGACGCAAGAATGTATGCTGGAGCATGGGAAGAACGCCTCAAGAAGGGCATTAAAAAAAGGTTTATCGATATTTTTGAAAGTACGTTTAAGGCTTTGGTTGAGGACGCAGGAAATATGCGAAATGATCTTTGCGCCTGCAGAGATATATTAAGACCGATTTGCTCTGAAAAATTGAATGTCGGCTCACAGACTGCCGATCCAAACTGGCAGGGGCTGGACTGTGACAAACTTCTGAGAACATGCGAAGCGAGAAGCAGGTTTGAAATGGATGAGCAGGATAGGATCTGGGGTGAAATACAGAACCGTGCTGCTGACGGCAGTGATACGCAGCAAGACTATCTGTTCAGTTCCGGTGAGGAAACGCAGCATGATATCGAACAATCCTGCAAACACAGGATTCGGATCAGGGGTTTGACGCCCGGCTTTATGTTCGGAGGACGATTGCTGGTGCGTAGACAAGGTTCGGCGCAGAGAAGTGTACAGACGGAAAACATGGATGAAAGCGCGCAGCAGGGGGACGCGGAATGATTAAGATAGAGTTCAGTAATCAAGAAAGATTAGGCAGTTTGTGCTATAGGGCAAGTTATACCGAACCCGGAATTCAGGAAACAACTATCAGGTTTGAATCGATTCGACTGATTGACTCTAATAGTCAGGCAGTGAACATATCGACCGGTAAAATTGAACCGTACATAGCCGGCGTTGTTCACGAACTGTCAATTGGCAAAGAAGTTAATAAAACGTTAGGACGCAATCCCGGTTTATATCGTTATGCATATGACTCTGATGAAGGGAAGGAAGAAGTCGGGAAAATTTTTATCGGGAAAAAGCCCAAACTTCCGATAATTAAAGAGAAGGGAGTATGCTTCGGAAAGCGTACAACTGTAACGATAACGTCGGAAGGACTAGAACTTACTGATGGCGACGCGGAGATACATTTCACAGGGAGGCATGGCGAAAAAGCAGTTGATGTCGCAGTTCCACTTTGCATAACCGGTAAAGGCGGCAAATTCACCATTTTGCCAAAAACAGTGAAAAGAATGTGGAAAATAGTTTATACCGACGCCTTGAAAATGATGACCGAGTGCTGAACGGAGTTTCTGAAAGACGATTGAATTATAAGAATGCAAAATAACACAAAAGGAAAAAATAACATGAAAAAGAGAAGAACTAAAAACACAAATACTGAATCCGGAGCGATAGATTACTGCAAGAAAGTTGCCGGAACAGGCAGATATTATTCTTTTTGCCCCAATTGCGGTTGGCGCGGAGACTGCGACGAACTGCTGTTTGATGTTAGTGAGGTTGTAATTGAGCATGTGATGAAAGCTGCAAAAAGGTGTCTAAGAAAAGAAAGTTGGGAGACTTTCGAGAAAAACATTAGGCAAAAAATTGAAATCATGAAATCAACAAAAGATCTTCGCGCCTGTACAGAAAATGGATTTATATTACAAGGAAGTGCAGAAAAGGAAGGCACAGAAGCAAATGACATTTACAAAGAGATTTACGAAGTAGTAAATGCCACAGAAGTCGGTCTTAATGAGGAGGAAAAAGAAAATCTCAAAAATAACCTAAAAGAAATTGTTGATTCGCCCTGCGAAATAAAATTGCAGTTAGTATCATCAAGAGAAAATTCTGCTGTTACAGCGGCTGTTAACAGCGGGGGAGAATATCCTAAAATTTTATCGAGACGATATTGTCCTAAATGCAAAAAAGACGGTCAGGTATCATCTAATTCCGGTTGCTATCCGGAGATAGTAGTGGCATTGCTGGGTGGGCCGCGAGTATCGAAAACAACGACCATTTGTGCAACCATACACGCATTGAAGGAGGGACAAATACACGGAAAAGAAATAACCGTTTTATTTGACAGCGATGAGGAACTAACAAAAAAATGGTCAATCATCAACAGCGACGAAAATGGTCCTTTACAGAAGTATCGGAAGAATCAAAGGGTTGGTTCAACCGATACAGCTAAAAAAGAAGGGATTGCATGCTCGTTCCTCGTAGGAATAGGAAGAAAGAAAGTACTTGTCTCCGTAATAGATATTGCCGGAGAGCATTTTCGTGCTCTTGCGACAAATGCGACTGGTTCAAACTCAAAAGTCGTAAATGAAATTTTAAACAGTTATACAGCAAAATACAAGTTAGTTGATTATCTTTGGATTTGCATTGATGCCTCAACCTTAATCTGTCAAACTGTGCAGGACAATGATAAAAACGAACAAGTTGGGGAAGCGCTTGGATATAATGGCGAGGGTGAGGATGAGAACAAGGGTAAGGATGAGAACAAGCCACAAATGACCGGGTTTACTGAATTGAATTTGATTATTAATTCGTTTAATCAAGTGCTTTTAAGAAGAGACGAGAATTACAAATTGAAAGGGGCAGCCTTGATTTGGGGGAAAATCGATCAATATCCGAAAGAAGATAAAAGAGACGTCGAAGATAGGAAGCCATCCGCAGTACTTGAGAATTGGAAAAGTTACATTGACATGTATATGTCGAATTATAATAATGGTTACGGCGTTATAGAGACTGGGTCTGTTCTGGTTGCAGTAATGATAACGGGTCAATCGAGTATCATCGAGGATAAACTGAATCATTTTGGGGGTCAAGACCTGATTGAGGCAGTGAAAGCTAAAACGGACGGGAGAGCTTGTGTGTTTGCAACTTCAAACTATGGGCACAAACCGGGCGAGGGGAAAACAATCGAACCATTTAACACAATGCTTCCGCTTCTTTGGATGATAGCGATGGAAGGTGGAATGAAAGTCATAATTAATCGAAAAGATAAGACACGGGGGCTTGCAGGACGGTTACGAGGCTTGTTAGGGTCTAACTCCGGCGAAGTTCCTACTGAGCTCTCTTCGGAAACGGATAAAAAGGAGTATCTGTGCAAGATTTAAAAGAAAGGCGCAACAAAATGAAAATTAACGAAACGATGCATTTTCATGCCAATGACGGATATCGAACAATAGGCTATAATGAAGAAGAGAAAGACACACCGGGCATCCAGTCAATGAACAAGGACTTGCCCTGTGAAGCGGTGTATTTTGACGATAGCAGCAGATTACTTTTGACACACTGTGCGAGGCAGGATAGCACCAGCCATTACACTCATACGTATTGCATTTCGCAAATGACGGTGCGTGATTTTGCGGGCAGGAGCTCGGAAAAAGTCAATGTTGCTGACTTTATCAAAAAAGTAAGATTTGCAACGGCGTTTGACATTCAACAACTTGGAAATAAGAGCTGTATTTCCAAGGGATGGTACAGCAGCTATGAAATGTGCATTAGTGAAGAAAAGGCAGCTGTGCCGAATACGGATCTAATTTGGGAAATATTACGCACGGTAATATTACGCAAAGAGATGTTTGAGTTAGTTGTCCCAGCTGAATATGACCTTATAGCCACATTCAGAAGTTCGGTGGTTGAGATTCTTAAGCATGTGCCATACGGCCTATGGAAATCATTCAGCTTTTCTGTAAACGAATCTAATCCGAAAGGGAAAAAAAGAGGCGTTGTTTTTAAACAAGGGAAAAAGGCAGAAAACAAAGATAATGAGTTCTTTGTTAACTTTAAACTGTCAACATCAGAAGAGAAAACACTGAATTCGTTTTGGAAGTTGCTTTACGATTACTGCCATGACAGTGACGGAAGCTTTCGCGGTAAAGTCTATGAAGATTTTGAGAGTAAATACAGAGGACGCACTTTTCCAAGCATAAATGCATATGAAGCTTATGAACAATTATGTGAGTTGGCGGACACCAGCTGTCAGAACAATTGGGAGCTTTTTTGTGGATATAGTAAAATGATAATAAATAACAAGGACGATGAAACAATCATCAAGCTTGTTGCAGACTCGTTTAGAGAAAGAATTAGCAACCTTGGTGATGTATTAACCTCGCCTGAGAGCGACTTTTTGCAATGCGAAACTCCGTCACAACTGAAAGAAAGTTTAGATAAACTGAAAAAAAGTTTAGATAAACATTCAATCCTTCTGTCAGCATTGAAGGATAACGGCGTAACTCTTGATGGAGCAACGTCAAAAACATTAATAGAAAGAGCGACCGAATTAAAAGGTAAGGAGCCCAAGGATATCCTAAAAGAGACACATGATTTTTATGAGGAGCTGAAAACCGGTGATACGCATTCTCGCATCAGAGAATTTCTATCAAATGCAGCCATTGAGCGCCGCATGCAAAAGCTTGAAGCTGAAAACAGAGAGGCATCAGAAAAATATCTTGAAGATATTAAAGCGAAACTTGAAACTGCGCTCCTTGGAACTTCCGGTTCTTTAATCGACGTTCATGCGGGCAGCAATGAAAAAAACGAAAACGTAGGAGCAGGGCGAGACGGAGCCTGCACGGGATCAAAGCAAGGTAAAAATAGCGGGTTGAAAAGAACAGGGAAGCAATCTTCGGAGCCGAGAAAAGACGAGCATGATAATGTCAGAGCGAAAGAGGAGCCACAGGACGAAAAAGATACTTCCGATTCCCACGATGCCGGAGATCTTAACGCAGACCGCAGCAGAGGCGAGTCAGATCCGACAGCAACCTTGAAAAAGTTGCTTGAAGAAATGAAAGAACGCCGGGAAGCAACGATTGATGAAGACATTCAGGAAAAGTATTCAAAAAACGTTTGTGAAGCAATCGAACGGATAGCAAACGGAATCGAAACAGAGCGATTTGAAAAAATCGTTAACTGCTGCAAATGCGTTGAGAATTTCTTCTGCGAAGGGGACATTAAACTGCTTGAAGCCGACTGCGAAAAAAGAAAGGAAGCTGATAAACAAAAGGAAAACGTTCTCAAAAGCATGACAGGCTTCAAGGCATTTATTGAATGGTATTGCGAAAAAGGCAAACAGGTCAATTGGCGTGGTGAGTGTATTGACCGCCTGCGTAAAAATATGCAGGAGAACGTTTGTGTTGATTGCAGTGTCAAGGACTTGATGCATGCGGCTCAGTTTGTCTCGGGAAAATATGATATCTATGAAGATCAAACCGTCTATGATGCGGTCAAACTCATTATAGAAAACGGACTGGTATCGATAATGGCGAGCAGAAGCAAAACTCTTGCTGATATTCGAGAGGAACTTCTTTACTTGAGATATCTTAAACCGGAAGAGGGAGATGAGTATACAATCAAGTGCCTGACGGAAGGATACCTTGCCGGGAGTTCCGGAAAAAAGAACAGCACGCAGGAAGAAAAAATCGTGAACCAAGGACCGGAGTGGTTGCGGAAGTGGAAGGAGAAGCTCCCGTGCCGAAAAAAAACAGACGGCAATTCAGGAGAATCTTCGCCGTTTAAAATTAAGCTTGGCATTGCTCTGGACTTGATTAGAAAAATTGAGGTGAGTCTCAACGGTGACAATGAGCGGTCTGGTGATTCCGACAGCGGGGAATCAACAGACAAAACGAACAGCTGCTCGTCACGCAAAAACGACGCATCAACTTGGGATGAATGCAAAGATGTGCAGGCCAAGAGGGACTGCATAAGAATGCTTAAAGAGTGCAATTTGAATGAGAACGAGAAAACGGAGCTCAGACGAATTGAAAATGAACTAAAGACAGAGCCGGGAAGGTCAGCGGACCGGGATCATGACACTAAATCGAGCAACATTCGGTTAATAGTAATTCTGATTTTGCTCGTGCTTATACTTTCATTTGCAGGGATTTATTTGTATAATTATTTCTTTGCAGAAGATGAGGAGTTGATTCCGACGCAGCCGCCGGCAACGACCCAATCGCCGGCAACGACACAACCGCCGGCGACGACACAACCGACTGTCGAGCCGACAGTGGATCCAATGAAGGCGAGCAAACATATGCAGAAAGCACAGGCAGAAAGACGGAAAGAATTTAGCAGAAACAGTGAACGACTAACAAGCGCGCCGGAGTCTAATGAACCTGTGACAACAGCAGGGTCTCAGCAATAAGTAAGGACATGTGAAAATGACAGTGCGGTGCCTGACGGCACTGCGCTGTCCATCTATAGAGAAAATAAAAAACAGGAGAAAAACAAACATGACGAATTCAGACAGACAATCTTTTCTGGACAGAATAAGAGTATCCAGACAGGAACTTAACAAAAATAACAATAATAACCAATCAAACTCTGAGGATAACACTGAAGAAGCGGGGCCGGATAAGGGCCAGCGCGAGCGCGACCCTGCTCAAGAGATGCAGGCGGACAAAACTGAACGCAGTCAAGCAGAGGAAAGTGAGCATAACAGCAGCGAACAGAGTAACAGTGAGCAGAATAGCAACCAGGCATTCGGTGAAGGAAACGAACAGTATGATTCTGCAGCGGAAGGGAACGACCGTGACAACGACGGAGGACACGACCGCTGATGCTGAATCTATAGTTTAATGAGGTGTTAATATGCCAATTATTACTGAAACACTATACGGAAGTCGTGCCGCGGAAAACGTGCCGCTTTATAATTTACAGGATGAATTTCAATTTATGAGTTCCGATGGGAAAACCGGCTTTTCGCTCAACGAGGAGATCCTGTCCCGCGGCCTGCTGTGCATCGGCGGGACAGGAAGCGGTAAAACAAACACGATAAATCAGCTTGTCAGCCAGATTAAAGCACGTATGACCGACAACGATGTTATGATTGTGTTTGATACAAAAGGTGATTTTTACGAAAACTTTTATAGTTTGGGTGACAAAGTAATCGGTAATTCAAGGCAATTCCGCAGCATAAGCGAACGTTGGAACGTGTTCTGTGAGGCTGCGGTGGACGGGGAAGATGATGACAGCATTGTTGTGAACATCAATGATTTGTGCAGGTGTTTGTTTAAAAAATACGAGTCATCAAGTCAACCCTTTTTTTCAAATGCAGGACGCGGTCTTGTTGCTGCTGTGATGCTTTATATGATGCGCGAGAAAAGAGATGGCGGTGGCACAAAGGAGCAAATAAGCAATTGGGATTTAGTAGATTGGTTCGAGAGAGCGCTTGCTGAAGATTACAGGCAGATGGTTCGAATATATCCGGATCTGTCGAACGTGAATCTGTACCTTGGCGACGGAAAAAACAATCAGGCATTGGGTGTGCTTTCCGAAGCAATAGTAATGATAAAGGACAGCTTCTTTGGCGTGTTCGGTGAGGCAGGTGATTTTTCAATACGTGAGTTCGTGCGCAAAAAAGGAGGGAGAACGCTTTTCATCGAATATGATATGGCGATTGGTGAAGCGTTATCGCAGGTATACAGTCTCTTGCTTGACCTTGCACTTAAAGAGGCACTCGGCCGACAGGAAAAAAAAGAACGAGGAAATGTATACGTTATAATTGATGAGTTTAAACTTCTGCCCAACTTGACTCATATCGATGATGCCGTAAACTTTGGTAGGAGCATGGGCTTAAAAGTTGCTGCCGGACTGCAAAGTATGGCGCAGCTTTATGATGTCTACGGCAAAGATAAGGGGCTCAGTATTGCAGCAGGGTTCAGCTCTGTTATGGCATTCCGGTCAAACGATTGGCTGACAACGGAGTACGTGAGGGATGCGTTCGGATTGAACTATCTGAGCGAGACTACATTAGCCGGCAGTTTGCCCTCAACCGAGCGGAGGGAAGGCCATGTGGTTGAAGCGTGGGAAGTCAGCAAATTGAAGCCGGGAGAAGCATTTATAAGAATCATTGAGAACAGCCCATTTAAGTTTAAGTTTAAAGAATATGAGAGATAGAAAAGAAATAGCAGCCAGCAACGGCATATTAAACGATTTTTTTCTTGCGGGATCACAGAATTCGGGAATGATAAGGAAAACGGTGATTTCCGGTTCACTTAATGTTGTCAGAACAAAGTTTGCACTTATGCTTGCGGAAAACGTATGCCGCAACGGGAATCCTGTTGTGATTGTTCATAGGTCAAACCTTGTTTTCAACGAAAAATACAGGTCAGGAACGGCTGTATACAATGGGGAAGAATATGTTCTGGATCTCTTTGGAGATATTTCGGAAAACGAATTGGCAAGCGTGCTGTATGAAGTAGGGAAAAGCACTGCAAATCTTGGGATTGAGGCAAAAACGGTGATTTCGATAGGAATCGAAGCATTGAAAAAGAACGGAGATTCGATTGACCTGCTGACACTGTGCAGCTTTCCGTGGGAGATGATATCAGCATTTATTTTCAACAGCAGAAATATTGATGTTTCCGATAAGCTGGTTTTGATCCAAAGACTTGCGCCGTTTTCAGAGCAAATACCTGCGGTTGCGGCCTTATTTACCGAATTCAAGGTCCATTTGATGGAAAAACAGTGTGTTGATGTTAAAAAAATAAGCTTGAGCAAAGTTCTTCAAGGCGGTGCCTGCATTGTTTCAATTGATGTCGGAACGGATATAAACGATGTGCTTGCTGAAACTCTGTTTTCTTTGTTGAAGCTGAATAAGGAAAAGGGTTATCGTTTTTTGAGTGTAATTGATTCAATTCCTGCATCAAACGAAAACAGCATTGCATTCAAATTGTACAGAAGCACTGATGTTCAGTCTCCCGTTATGATTGTTTCCCCCGATCTTGCTCAGAGTTATGCCGGAAAACTCGGATTGTTCAATGATATTGTTGGGTCGGGCACAAATGTTGTTGTGCTTGCACACACATCAGGATACAGTGCGGATGTGTGGTCAACATACTTTGGCGAGTATTATGCGCAAAAAGAAGAGGTTTCATCCGGAAACTCAAGGGAAAACTATAGGTTTTTCAGCAAAACAAGCAGCAACACGGTTACACGCAGCGAAGAACGCAGACGAATTATTCTGCCTGAAGATATAATTATGCTTGATACAAAAATGGCTATTGTGCAGTGCGGATATAAGGACGGCGAACGGGGGTGGCGCTACAATGTACTTGATTTAAGTTGTCTGGGGGGTAACAAAAGTGGAAATTGACTCAAGAAAAACAATTCTTAAAATCTGCATACCAACGGTTGCTGGCTTGCTCATTGGAATATATTTTATTTGCCAAGGTGGAGACGCAGGGTATTTGCTCATTTTGCCGATATATCTGATAGGACTTGTGTACGGGATAACGCGCATCGGACCATGGATGATTGCGTTCCTGCGGTCAATGTTTAAAGCAATGGCATCATTATTCCTATTCAGAATGTTCCTCTGGGCTATTGTCATTCTAATACTGGTTCCCATCGGATTGGGGCTGCTGACACTCGTTTGTTGGATTGTTGGATTCCCAATGGCGGTTATGGAAGTAATAAGATTGATCAGGGAACGAAAAGCTTGCGGTAGCGGGACGCGGAGAAGACGCTTTCGACTTCCGAACTTGAGTCTCCCGAGCAGACGGAAAAGAAGGAACAGGCTGGAAGAATATGATGATGATGATTACGGGGAGTTTTAAAAAATTACCGATTCGAGTTTATTCGGGATAAAACAGAACACTCGAAAAGCTTTAGAGAATGACGACAGCTGCATACGTGCTCAAGATCTCAAATGATATTAATCCAACAAAGAAAGGAAAACGCATTATGCCAATCAACACCGAACAATTCAGGAACCCGGCTCTTTCCGAACAAGAAAGGCGAGCCAAGATTAACGCGAACATGAAACAGCTGGATTATAGTTCCGGCAACGGCCTTTTGAAAGCTGAGAAAAAGACTCTTTCTCCGAGCGAGAGTTACCTTTTTATCGGCATAGGCGGTACGGGACAGAAGGCACTTCGCAGCATAAAGGAAACGATTAACAAAACCATAAAGCCGAACTGCCGTGAGCAGCAGGTTCGTTACCTTGTTGTTGACTGTGCGGAGAATGAGCTTAACATGCTTGTGCGAGACAAAGTCTTCGAACAGAGCGAGATCATGTTAATTCCTTACCAAGGCGCTCATGACACAATCAGTCCGCAACACATTACGTCTGATAAAAAAGAATGGGTGGATCCGGACCTGTACAGTGCGACAGGAGGAGGTATTCCCGGAATGCATCCCGGTTTTGAAAGCGACGGAGCGGGTGCTTGGCGCCAGCCGGGCAGGGTCAGGCTCACCTCAACCGGAGGCATTAATGTTATCAATAAAATACAGGAGGTCATCAACGGCATACAATATCCCGCCGGAACAAAACTGAAAGTCTTCTTCCTTTGCAGCGTTGCGGGAGGAACGGGCAGCGGAACGATCGTTGACCTTGTGTATATGACGAGGCATGTGCTTGAAACAAGTTTTGTCGGTTTGTATAATAACACATGCATATTCGGTTATATTTTCAGCCCTTCAGCATGCGAGGGCGGAATTAACGAGGAGCGTAAACCGGGAGCGAATCACTATGCGGCGATGAAGGAAATTGCCTACCTTATGAGGCTTGGCGACCGCGGCGAAAAGATAAAAATGAACTACGGCATCACAAACGTAACGTTCAACAGGAATATCTTTGACACATGTATGATTGTTGACGGTGATACTCCCGCTTTCGGTGGATTCATAAACCGCGCAAAGACCGCAAGGAATGTTGTTGTTCAGTCAATACTTGTCTGCATGACCGCAACAGTAACTAACGGGGGTAACACTACAACACTCATTAATTCTGTGTTTTCGAACAACAAGATTGATGTTACGGCAGTAATCCCAAATCTTCCGGTTAATGTCTATCCGCGCTACGCAGGCTACAGCTTCAATGCAGCAGGTTTTGCCTCTGTAAAGGTTCCTGTTGAGCTGCTGACGAGCGTGGTGGTGCACAACATATTTAAAAAGCTTTGGGATGCATGGAATGAGGATCCCGGGAAGAATGCCGAAATCAGATTCCTTAAAGCCTGCGGGATTGAGAGCGAAAGGTTAATTGCAAACATACATTCAACGAATGAGCTGCTCGATAAGGTTGAGCAAAAGTCAAGGGAATTTATCCGCAGACACGGAATCATGGCTATGATCAACGTGGCAAGGGATGCGGCGAGACTGTTGGAAAATGAATACATTCCGTATGCGAGCGATAAAGCGAGAAACGCCTGGTTTACTAAGGAAAGTTGGACCAACACCACGCATTTGCTGACAGCGGTCAAGGATCACCTTATCGGTCTTAATAACACCGTTTGGGAAACGTCAAAAATCGTGCTTGAAACTTTCCACGATCTTCTTGAAAGAGAAAGCAGAATTCTGACCGATGTCAGCACATTTGAAAACAATTTCAATAGGTCGCTCTACTTCTGTCCGATCAACCTGACGCAGAGCATGGCGACACAGAGGCAGGCAAATGCATTGATGAAATTCATCACCGGCATTTATGAAGGACAAGAGGATAGGATTATTGAGGATTTCATTGATGAGATCCTGCTTACGGACAACCTTGCGAAGCTTGCAGGCGTAACATCAATGGATGCAGGTATCAGCGCAAGGTTCGACCCCGCAGGGAGGATAAGGGACTTTATTGAGACGAGGTTCAGAACCATAATTGATGAGAATATCGAGGTATTTCTCGTTAAGTTCTTCTCCGGAAACCCGCAGGCAGAACCTACGCAGCCCGACCCGAATGACCCTGCAAAAAGGATTGCGACAGATGCTTTGAAGGGAGCTGCGAGAGAGATATATAACACACTTACCACAAAAGGTGCGGCAATGGCAAACACCCTGGACAATATTGAGAACAAAGTCAGCGGTCGCAGGTTTATTGCCGTCCCGGCAAGGTGCCCCTATTTGCTCGAGGAGATCAAGAGATGCGCTGAAACAGATGGCAGCGATATAAGAGTTTATCAATCCGACCTGGAGGATGAAATACTTATGATGACGATGCTTGAAGGACTGCCCGCTTTTGCTTTCCATTCCGTTATGCAAAGTGAACCCGTCTATGAAGCTCATTGGAACGACTTCCCCGGGATTCATATTGAGCAATGTGGAAGCGGCATCCACAATTGGGTAAACCTTCCCAACCTTGTTTTCGGAGGAGATCAACCCAGAGAGCAGAGGAATCTTAGAGCTGCGAAGGATGATTACGATACCGCCGTTGCCCTCGGCATGGTTATGGATTCCCCGAATTATCCCTATCAGCACATCAAATCGATCTTCAGGCTTAACAAAACTCAAGACGTTGGATCCGTCACGGAGAGGTTGATGGGTCTGGCGTTCGAAGGCTATATCACGAATAGCCTTCCGGACAGTCTTAATGATCTTAACCTTGAGCACTGCCTGAATCAGTTGGAACAGAACGGCGTTATCAGTCGTGTTGACCTTATGCAGCACGGAGATAATCTGAGCGCGATAGGGTCAGAGCTGCCTGCTGACTTCTACTACGATTACGCTTGGCACACCCTGCGGCAGATGTTCCATCTGTGGCATGCGGTGAAGGAGACCATTCCGTACGTTGCAGAGCTGTCCGAGGCGATTCAACGCAAGAAAGCAAGACTACTCTGAGGAAATGACAGGCTGAGCAGCGAATGCTTATGAATGTTACAGAACGGCGTTGCCGATGGACTTGAATGCGATTACAAGCATACTGTGTCTGTCGGCATGGCTGTTTAGTAATGTGAGTATAGGAACTGTGCCGGGAAGAGAAAAAAACAATGCCAAAAAGCGAATTTGTCAGTAAAGTAATATGAGGGAGGAAATATGTCCGGGTGTTTAAACAAACTGATACCGAAACTGATATTGATAATAGTCGCGCTGCTGCTGGTTGCAGCAGTGGGCGGTGCGATAACCGAAGACGGAAATCAAGATGCCTTTGATACGGCCATGGAGGAACTGCCTTTTGCAGGCCCGATTTCAAAGGTACTTTGCAATTTTATGAAATTGGACAAAGGTGAGGAACTGCTTTCGGCAAATGATTTGATTACAGACGTATTAAAAATATTAATCATGTCATGCATACATCCTGCAATTGCACGGATTCTTTCACGCATTTTCCTTAAGCTTCCGGCAGGTTCTGTTTACGATCAAGAGGCATACATGGAAACGATGTCGTATCGCATAAAGGAGTTGGTTGTGCTTGTTTTGACTGCAATTCCGGTTGCTTATTTGACGGGCGTTGGAGTTGGTGCCGCAAAAAATGCATTGGAAGAAAGCATTGGTGCTGTGTTGTCCTCGATTTCACTTTCTGTTGCAACAATCGCTGTTTTTTTCATTTCTGTTAGCCTGTTTTTGAAAGGTGGAGTGTCGTTCGGCAGGGCGGTGCTGATAAGAATATTCAGCACGGTTATAGGAAATTTACTTAAAACAATTGTTGTTTGTGTTATAACAATATGGATATATCTGTTGATAAAGCAAGGCGAATATTCGGCTTTGTTAGCGGCGGCGGCAGCACTGTTCATTTCGCTGGGATTGATAGAATTCGGAGTCAAATATATGATTTCTGCCATTGCAAGATAGCAATATTAACAACTGTTGACGAAGAAGGGACTTATCGCGTTGTTTATTGTTTCGAAGCGATAGCCGAACAAAAGACGTAAACATGGACATTCAACATCACCCCTGCCTGCTTTTCGCAGGCGGGGGTGTACAGTTTGCATAATCGAAAAATTTGAGGCAATCTCCGAAAGATTGCTCGGAAGATTATTTGTTTTCGAGGTATTCGTTAATTTTTTCAACGAGAGCATCGCAGTCGATACCATGGACGCCGCAGGCCTGTTCAAGGTCTTCGCCGCTTGCCATGACGCAGCCGAGGCAATGCATACCGCTCTCCATGAGGATATTTGCAATGCCGTAATCGGTTCTGAGAATTTCTTCGATAGTCATCTTTTTGTTGATAGCCATTATTGTTATCTCCTGTTCAAAATTATTTTTATTGTCGGCAGGGGCGGGAAAAAATATTCGCCGCTCCGTGCGAGAATACGTTTTTATTCGGCCTTTGAGGCGTATTTAACCGCAGCTTCGATGAAACCTGTAAACAGCGGGTGCGCATTATCGGGGCGGGATTTGAATTCCGGGTGGAACTGTACCGCAACGAACCACGGGTGGTTTGCAACTTCAACGATTTCCATCAGGCCGCGGCGGGGGTTCCAGCCGGTAAAGCGAAGGCCCGCATCGGCAAAATCCTGAAGGTATTCGTTGTTGAACTCGTAGCGGTGGCGGTGGCGTTCGTGAACCTCTTCCTTGCCGTAGTGCTTTGCTGCAAGGCTGCCGGGCTCAAGGCGGCAGGTGTAGCTGCCGAGGCGCAGAGTACCGCCGATGCGTTCAAGGTTGTTGACCTGATCTTCCATCAGTGCAATAACGGGGTGCTTTGCGTTGAAGTCAAATTCGGTGGAATTTGCATCTTTCCAGCCGAGAATGTGGCGTGCGTACTCGATTACGGCGATTTGCATACCGAGGCAGATACCGAAATAAGGTATGTTGTGTTCCCGTGCATAGCGGGAAGCAATCATCATGCCTTCAACACCGCGTTCGCCGAAGCCGCCGGGAACAAGAATGCCGTCCACATCCGCAAGGATTGTGTTCGGATCATTGTGCTCAAGCTCTTCTGCCGCGATCCACTTAATGTTGACTCTTGCATCGTTTGCAATGCCGCTGTGTTCCAATGCTTCGGCAACGGAAAGATAAGCATCGTGCAGCTCTACGTATTTGCCGACGAGAGCAATTGTGCATTCCTTGGTGGGCTTGAGGGCGGATTCAACCATTGCACGCCAATGCGCAAGGTCGGGATCGCGCTGTTCAAGCGCAAGCTTTTTGAGCACGACGCTGCAAAGGCCGCGTTCTTCAAGCATGAGGGGAACATCATAGAGGGAGCGGGCGTTAAGGTTTTCAATAACGCATTCTTCCGCAACGTTGCAGAACAGCCCGATCTTTGCACGGATGCTGCGATCGAGCGGATAATCACTGCGGCAAACGAGGACATCCGGCTGAATGCCGATACTTTGCAGTTCTTTGACGGAATGCTGAGTGGGCTTTGTTTTCAGCTCACCGGATGCCGAAAGGTACGGAATGAGCGTAACATGGATAAAGCAGCATTGATTCTGCGCAAGCTGAGTTTTAAGCTGGCGAATAGCCTCAAGGAAGGGCTGGGATTCAATGTCGCCGACGGTTCCGCCGATTTCAACAAGCATGATCTCGGGTTTGATTGCGTTGATGGCCTTCTTGATGCGGAGCTTGATTTCGTCCGTGATATGCGGAATCACCTGCACCGTGCCGCCCTGGTAGCCGCCGCGGCGTTCGCGGTCGAGAACTGCGGAATAAATCTGTCCGGTGGTGGTGTTGTTGAGCTTTGTGAGCTCTTCGTTAATAAAACGTTCGTAATGGCCGATGTCAAGATCGGTCTCTGCTCCGTCATCGGTCACGAAAACTTCGCCGTGCTGATAGGGGTTCATCGTTCCCGGGTCAACATTGAGATAGGGGTCGAGCTTCATAATCGATACGCTGTAGCCCCTTGCTTTCAACAGCCTGCCCAATGCGGCGGCGGTGATGCCTTTGCCCAGCGAGGAAACTACGCCCCCGGTAACGAAAATCAGCTTGGTGTCCATGTGTTCCTCCTGAATATAAAATCGTCAATGCACCGCAGAAGAAATGCGGAGAACACTCCGCGCCGCTGCGGCACACAATAACTGTCCATTGAATAATATTATAGTTAAAACCCGCCGCGTTTCAAGCCCTATATGCGAATAAAATCCGATATAATTTTTCGCGGCTTTCCGCGGCGGAGAAAAAACTGTTTCGGCACTGCATTATTCTTCCGTCGGTATCGGACGGATATGCCAGAGTTCTTCGGAATACTCCCGAATTGTTCTGTCGCTTGAGAACTTGCCGGAGTTTACGGTGTTCATAAGGCATTTTCGCGCAAATGCCCGCTCATCCGCCGTATCATGAATTGCACGGAGCTTTGCTTTGATATAACTTTCAAGGTCATATAGATTGAAATAATAGTCCGGCTTACGCCAATCGCCCGTCAAAAGGGAGTTGTAAACTTCCGTAAATACGCGGCGCGCTTCTTCTTTTGCTCCCGAATCCTGCGGCAGTGTGTAAACGGCATTCAGAATGCTGTCGTCAACAAGGGAATCAACCGCGCGGCGTACGACGGAGCTGCTTTCGTAAACGGTGCGGGGGTTGTAATGCGGGCGGAGGCGGGTCAGCTCCTCGACTCTTGCACCGAAGATATAGTTGTTTTCCTCGCCGGCGCACTCGACGATTTCGATATTTGCGCCGTCATATGTTCCGAGAGTTACGGCACCGTTTATCATGAACTTCATGTTGCCCGTGCCGCTTGCCTCGGTTCCGGCAGCGGAGATCTGCTCGGAAATATCTGCGGCGGGAATGATATGCTCGGCATAGGAACAGTTGTAGTTTGAAACGAACACAACCCTCATCTTATCGCGAACGGCCGGGTCGCTGTTGATGCAGCGCGCAAGCTCGTTGATGTATTTAATGATGTTCTTCGCCATTATGTAACCCGGAGCTGCCTTTGCACCGAAAATGAATGCGGCGGGGGGCATGTCGGAAAGCCGTCCTTCCTTAAGCTCGCGATAGATATGCACAATGCTCAGTGCGTTCATAAGCTGCCGTTTGTATTCATGCATGCGCTTCACCTGAATATCGAAAACGAACTCCGGAGGAATTTCAACACCCTCCTTTTGAAGAATGATATCGGAGAGCTTGCGTTTTGCCTCGCGTTTGACGGCAATGAAACCCCGAATCAGTTCATCGTCGATCAGAGGTTCAAGCTTTTTAAGCTCGTACAGGTCGGTCATAAAGCCGTAGCCGATGCGGCTCCCGATAAGTGTGGAAAGTGCGGGATTGCAAAGCCCGAGGAAGCGGCGCTGGGTCACGCCGTTTGTTTTGTTTTGGAAGCGTTCGGGATAAACATCGTACCAATCCTTAAGCACTTCGGTGCGCAGCAATCCGGAATGGATCTGCGCAACGCCGTTGACGTATGAGGAAACAAAGGTTGCAAGCCTTGCCATATGAATCCGTCCGTCGGCAACGATGTACATTGAGTTTATCTTTTCCTGCGGCAGCCCGCGGGACGTCAGTTCGCGGTGCAGCGCATCGTTAATGCGGAAGATGATATCGAGAATATTCGGAATGACGCTGCGGAAGAGCTCACAATCCCATGTTTCGAGAGCCTCGCTCATGAGCGTGTGGTTTGTGTAGCTGAATGTGCGCCGCGCAATGTCCAGTGCGTCGTCAAAACTTTTGCCCTCGTTCATAAGCAGACGGACAAGCTCCGGAATGCTGACCGTCGGATGCGTGTCATTAAGCTGTATTGCGTTCATCTCCGCAAAATTATCAACCGTGCCGAAAACACGCTTGTGGCGGCGGAGAATGTCGCCGAGCGATGCGGCGGAAAGGAAATACTGCTGCTTCAGGCGCAGGCGTTTACCCTCGTATGTGCTGTCGTTGGGATAAAGCACACGCGTAATGTCCTCAACGGCATTCTTTTCGCGGACGGAAAGCGCGTATTCCTGCGAATTGAACGCGGCAAAATCAAATTCCTCCTCCGCTTCGCTCTGAAACAGGCGGAGAGTGCCGATTGTTGAAGTGTTGAAGCCGATTACAGGCATGTCATAGGGCACGGCGAGAACGCGCCTGTCCGCGAATTCAACAACAATGGTTTTATCGTCGCGTCTGCGGCTCCACGGATCTCCCTGCTTTTGCCAATCGTCAGCACGTTCAACCTGAAAGCCGTTCAAAAAACTCTGCTTAAACAAACCGAATTTGTAGCGGATGCCGTATCCGTCCAGCGGAAGGTCGTGAGTCGCCGCGCTGTCAAGAAAACATGCCGCAAGCCTGCCCAACCCTCCGTTGCCGAGAGCGCAGTCCTCGATGGATTCCATAATGTTAATATCGACTCCGCGCAGAGCAAGCAGACGGGATACTTCCGGCAAAAGATTCAACACGAACAGATTGTTGAAAATCATTCGCCCGGTTAGATATTCGGCGGAAAGATAGTATGCCCTCCGCCCCGTTTCACGATTGCGGCGGCTCCTGCGCCAATCATCCGCAACGGCATACATCACCGCATCGGAAAGTGCGCGGTGCAGCTGCTTCGCATCCGCCTCGTTTATGTTTATCTGATAGTCGCTGCGCAGAATATCCTCCGTGCGCCTGATGATCCCTTTTGCATCCATAAGCATGATTCCGTTACCCGTGGCTCTCGGCTGCCCGAAAGCGTCCTTTCGCAGTCTGATTAATGTTTTCAGCTTATTATACCATATGCGGCGCGATTAGGTAAGTACCGGGTGACGGGAGTTGATGATGAAACAAACATTATGAATATATCATCCGTGTATTTGCTTTTAACGCTTAAGTATGTTATAATACATTTGTATTTGAATGTTCTTTTTTTAAAACTCTTTTCGTAAAGAGCCTTGATTTTGTATCTTTTGCAAAAACAGCTTGAGTCGGCATTTCTCCAAAATCAGCTGCGGGTCTGTTAATGCAAAAAACTTGAGCAATCCGGTGTTCGGAAGCGAACACAATGAGTTTTTTAACAAACGAATGCAGGCACAACTTTTCGCAGTGTATCTGCAAAAACAAATCTGATTAAATAATGTACGAGGTGTAAAATGAAATGCACATCCTGTGGTTCCGAAAACGTTGTTTTCATGAAATTTAACGGCAAATGGCAGTGCACGGACTGCGGTGCAGCGTTCGGCTCAAAATCGCGCGAACTGTCGAAAGCTGAAATCGATGAAGCATATTACAAAGTGATCGAATTAACTCTTGAGATTTCTAACTTAAACCCGGAATCAGATTTTAACAAGGTGGTTTCGAAATGCCGAGAGTCAATTTCAATCTGTATCATGGCCCTTGAATCAAAACCCGATGATTACAGTTTTTTGTATAACATGTCAGAGGCCGAATGGTATCTCGGACGGTGCCTGAATATAAATAAAAAGCTTGAAGAAGCAAGGGCAGCATTTGTTCGCAGCTTTGATGCAGGTTTAAAGGGGGCTTCCTTAAGCGAAGACTCTTTCTTCGGATGCGTGCTGTGGTCACTTTATGCACTGCTTTCTCTTGTAAAAATTGCGGCGCGGATGAATGATTATCGAGCGGAAAAAAACCGCGCTGTGAAAATATGCGAAAGGTTGGAAGGGTATTTTAAAGATCATCCCGATGAAAACAGGAGTAAAGTCTTCTTCTACGATGCGCTGTGCTTGCTTGGGCAGATCGAGTACGGGCTGGGAAACGATGCAGCTGGAAAAGAAGCTTTTGAAAAATCAATTGCTGTTTGCAATGAGGCCATTGAAGCTGACCGCAAAAGTATTGCTGACAGAAAGAAAAAAATAGGTATTTACCGCATACTCGCAGGAATATTGAGGACTCGCGGAGACGTTAAGGGCGCAATGGATGCCCTTGTGAATTGCATCGAAGTATGTGCGGAGATAAAGGAGTATGCATCGGATGACGAAGATAAATACAAACCCTATCTTGCTCAAACGCTTTACGAATTGGGCTCGATTTTCAAAAGTCAAGAAGCATACGACCTTGCCGAAAAGTATTTCAATGATGCCCTGCCCATTTTAGAGGAAAATATGCAAAAACATCCTGAAAATGTAACCCCGAAGCAGTTCAGGTGCTATTTGCTGTGCGAGCTCGGCGAGCTTTTGCGGGATACGGGCAGAACGGTGCAGGCGGAAGAATGCTTTGAACGCTTCCTCGAATACATAAAGGAATTTGCTGCTCCGAAATACGCATCCCGTAAGCTGCTGGAGAGTGCGGTGGCCGGTTTCAATGCACTGTTCGAATTCATAAACGCACGTCACGACAGGGCCGCAGCAAAGAAGTATTATGAATACGGAAAGGAGTTGCGTGACAATTTAGTCAATCCGTACAAAGAGGAAACGGAGCTTCTTGAACAATACGATACATTGCTTGAAAAATTGAAGAGTGTTGCAGAATCCCCCGCACAGCCTTCAACTTTTTCGTCAGATCCATGCGGTGAGAACGAAATTTTAAGTGCGGAAGAGCTCGTTCAAAGGATAAATGAGCTTATGCGTCGGGCACAGGAGGAAGGCATGGATGTATCGGGCGCCGAAAAAATGTGCAGACAGGCAGCCGAGCTTGCCGGCAAGCTGGCGGCAGGTTCGCCGAGTGTTGCGGAGTATCAGCTGCTGCATTGCACCTGCCTTTGCAATGTCGGGGGAATTGCAACAGCAAATGAGGATTACGGCGAAGCAAGCGCCGTATTCGAACGGTGTTTTAATATTTACAGCGAGCTATCGCCCGAACAAAAGGAAAGCGCAAATGCAAAAGGGTGTCTTCTTTCACTTTTCACCATGTACGCTGGTTTCTTGAATGCTGTCGGTGATTCCGATTCGGCAGAAGAGTTTCTTGCCGAAGCCGCCGTGCTCGCCGAAGAGCTCGGTCTGATTCAATCAACATAAAAAACGAAAGGATTTATATTAAAATGAAATGCACATCCTGTGGTTCCGAAAACGTTGTTTTCATGAAATTTAACGGCAAATGGCAGTGCACGGACTGCGGTGCAGCTTTTAATGCCGCACCGAGTTCGTCTGCAAACAGCGTGCTCAATTCGCGTCGAAACAATTCCGCAGCGGCGGGAACGGCTGCGAGCGGTTCAAGCACAAAATCCGCTTCCGCACCGTCGGAAGTGGAGAGACTCACGGAGGAGATAGGGGAGAGCTATAAGCTCGCAATGCAAATGGCTTCAAACGGCGAGTTCGATAAATTGGAAGCAGTTATGGATAAGATGGTTTTGCAAAGCGAAAGACTTATTGCCATTGATGCTGATAGCCTATTATCAGGCAATCACTATTGCGATGTCCTGTCTTACGTGAGCAGAATCCGTATTGTTGAAGGAAAGTACTCGGATGCATTGCAGCTTCTGAAGCGATGCAGTGACGTTTGCAGCAAGTTTGAATCCGACTATGCCGACGACTACGTATACAATTCGAGCCTTTATCAGGTTTGCATTGGCTATTTTGACTTGTACAAAGCGAGAAACAGACTTGACGCAGCAAAGGATTATGCCACCCTTGCAAATGAAGCGTGCAGCAGGATGCTTAAAGCGTCGCCATCGGATGAACTCGCCCTGGGCTACTCGGCTGAAGTATTGGCCGATATCGGCAGCATCGAAGTCCTATCCGGCAATGTGAAACAGGCGGTTGACTTTTCAATAAAAAGCCTTGATCATTGCTTGAAATTATTCGATACAGACAGCGCAACGGCGTATCAGGCATACGGAACATATTATAAAATAAAAGATACGTTTTCCAACCTGGAAAGCAGCGGAAACATCAAGGCTGCCGACATGCTCAGCGAAAAAATCTGTTTGTTACTGGATAAACTTATGACGGTTTTGCCGGACATTGTTGAAAAACAATGTTATATTATGCATAACAAATGTGGCATAATCAAGGAGAAACTCGGGGATAACCGCAGCGCAGAAGAATACTTTGGCAATGGTTATACGATAGCGAAAAAACTACTTGATCAGTCGCCAAACGACATGAAACTGACGAATGATACCGCTGCCTTGCTGAGTAATTTGGTGCGTATGCATGCGAAAAACGGCAAAAACAAAGCGGCGGTGTCATGTTATCGACAGGCCTATAAACTTTATGAGCGTTTGATAGATAACAATCCGGCAGACGAAAACGCTCTGGAGGGTTTGTGGTCGCTTATGGGTGAACTTTGTGAAAATGAGGATACGCTTATAGCAGAGTATGCGCAGCTAATTGACCCAACAAGGAGAATGCTTACTGAGAAAGGGCTGAGAAGACAAATAAGAATGCATCGAGTTGATTTGAGTGAAAAACTGTTCAAACTTAACCCGAACAACCGAATAAATCTGATGCGTTACGGTGTTGATCTTGCAGCTATGGGCAAGCTGATTTGGGCGGATTCCGATGAAGAAAATACCATAAATGATAAAGTCAGAGGCTATGATGCAGCTGATGGGTTCTTTTCAAAGGCGGTTGCTCATTTCGGAAGGTACCTGTCGGAATATAACGGTGATAATGAATTCGTTCGTTGGTATGCTCTTTGTTTGGCGAATTACGGTGGTTTCCTTATTGATAAACAGGATCTCCGCAGGCAGAGGAGCGTAGCAGGTCGATTCATGAAGAAGATGCCTTCGGCAGCAGATGATTGTTTACAGAAAGCATTAGCACTTATCTTAAAGTTGCCGCGATGGGATAAGGACGAGGAACTTAAACAAGTAGTAGACATGATAAATGGGGTATATCTGGAATAAGTTACGGAAGTTGCAGCACTTACCATGCTATATTACAGTATGGTTTATATGCGTGATATGAGCTCTGAAAGGGCGAAGAGTGAATTTGTCTGATTTATAAACAATAGTTTCGGCAGAAGCGCATTTTTGCGCAGCACCGTTCTTTTGTACAATAACAAGAGGTGTAAAAAATATATCATAGCTGCTTTGCTTTTAACGCCTAAGCACGTCATAATATATTTACATTTGAATATTTGCTGTCAGAGCTTTTTCGGAAAAAGCTTTGATTATGTATCTTTTGCAAAAACAGCTTAAGTCAGCACTTCTCCGAAATCAGCTGCGGGCATGTTAATGCAAAAAAATAAGCAATCCCGTGTTCGGGAGCGAACACAATAAGTTTTTAACGAATGCAGGCACAACTTTTCGCAGTGTACCTGCAAAAACAAATCTGATTAAATAATGTACGAGGTGTAAAATGAAATGCACATCCTGTGGTTCCGAAAACGTTGTTTTCATGAAATTTAACGGCAAATGGCAGTGCACGGACTGCGGTGCAGCTTTTAATGCCGCACCGAGTTCGTCTGCAAACAGCGTGCTCAATTCGCGTCGAAACAATTCCGCAGCGGAGGGAACGGCTGCGAGCGGTGCAAGCACAAACTCAGCTTCCGCGTCGTCGGAAGCGAAGAGACTCACGGAGGAGATAGCTAAGAGCTGCGATGAATTGCAGTCGCTGCTTTCAACTTTCACTGATATTAAAGAACTGCGTGCAGTAGAGGACAAAATACTGTCGCTCAGCGAACAACTTGCAAAAATTGACAGCAACAACCCGTACTCAAAACTGCTGTACTGTCACCAACTGGTGGGAATTGCAGAGAACGAGATTCCGCGCGATAAAAAGATCGCAATGGAATGCTTAGAAAAATGCTATAAAATGATGCATGAAATTAATCCCAACGACATAACCTTGGCAAGCAAGCTGAATATGGAATTGGTTTTCTATTCCGGACTGTGCAGATATTATTCCGAGGACGGAGATCTCAGCGAGGCAATGAGGCTCGGCAAAATTGCGCTCGAGTCCGGAATAGAATTGGTTCATGAAAAACCGAATGAACAAGAGGGCTTGTTCGGGCTTGTGAAGCTGCTCGTCCTACTTGGAGATGTTGCAACAAAGGCCAAAGGCACGTATGCAGCAATCGACTATTACGAGCAAGCGGTAGATTTCGGAACGAGGCTTCTTGATATAAACCCGAATGACGTAATACTGCTGGCGTCACTGGCTCATCCGCTTGAGCAAGCCGGACTTTCAGCGCTTTCGAACGGTGACTGGGCTACAGCAGAAAAGTATTTGAGTGAAGCGGTTACGGTTATTCATAAAATGGCCGATGTGAACGGGATGTTTAAGCGTGAATATGCATTCACGCTCACAAAACTCGGCACGGCGAAAGAGCAGATGGAAAAACTTGACGAGGCATTGCAATGCTATACAATGGCAATGCAGATAACCGAAGAACTTCTCTCAGCTTCGCCCGATGACGGCAAACTTAAGTGGAATATGTATGCTTCTTATGAACAGATTGGTCATATAGCAGAGCTTAAACACAATTATCGCGAAGCTGAATTGCTGTACAGACAATCGGTTGAGATCTGCCGCACTAACGTTAAGCTCGGGACTCGATCGTTTAATGAAGACGATCTTGCAATTGCATTGTACAGACTTGGTGCACTTCCATTGCAGCGAAAGGCAACAGACGAACAGAAAGAATGCCTTAAAGAAGCGATGTCCATATGGAAAGATTTGTATGACGCAACGGGAGATAACTTATACAAGAAGAGATATGATTTTGCAAAAAAGGCATTGAGAAGATAACATAATAAATCAATGGACATGCTCCCGTGCATCGGACACCGCAGTGCGTTTTCAACTCCTGCCGAATCAGAAGAGCCGCGCTTTGACGCGGCTCTTTAACGTTCCGAACAACAGTTCGGCAGCTGTTTGATTATTGACCGAATCCTCAGTCAGGCTCAGTCTTCGTCCTCTTCCTCGGGGAGGATTGCGTTATGGAACACCTCTTGGACATCATCGTTATCGTCGAACATATCGAGCATACGTTCGATTTTTGCGATCATTTCGGGATCGTTGACATCAACGGTGTTGGAGGGGATCATATCCTGTTCGGCGGAGAGGAAGGTGTAGCCTGCGGCTTCAAGAGCCTCGCGAACGGCAGAAAAATCGGTGGGCGAAGTGAAGACTTCAAAGCAGTCGTCCTGTGCGTTGAAATCGTCAGCGCCGGCATCGAGAGCAGCCATCATGAGTTCTTCCTCATCGATTTTTGCGCTGCGTTCAATGACGATATGACCCTTCTTGTCGAACATCCAGGCGACGCAGCCGGAGTTGCCCATGCCGTTGCCGTATTTGTCAAACAGGTGGCGGATTTCCGCAGCGGTACGGTTGCGGTTGTCAGTCAGAACTTCAACAATGACTGCAACGCCGCCGGGGCCGTAACCCTCGTAAGTGCCGCTTTCGTAGTTAATGGAGCCGAGTTCGCCTGCCGCCTTTTTGATGGAGCGGGAGATGTTGTCGTTGGGCATGTTGCTTGCCTTTGCTTTTGCAATGACATCGCGGAGTTTTGAGTTGTTTGCGGGGTCGCTGCCGCCTTCTTTAACAGCGATTGCAATTTCTCTGCCTATTTTTGTGAAAACCTTACCTCTTTGAGAGTCGGTCTTCTCCTTTTTGTTTTTAATGTTTGCCCATTTGGAATGTCCGGACATAGGTGTACCTCCTGAATTTTTCGCCGACGCACATTATTCGCTGCGCCGTTTTGATTTTGATTTTGGTAAATTTTTATGATAATGCCGCACTCGAGTTTTCAAGGCAGCTTATCGCCTTATTGATTTCGGACGAATTGAACCGCTTTGACGTATCCGCCGCTGTTACTCACCGGTGTAGGGTCTGCATACAGCAACAACGCGGTGCATACTTGTTCCGGCGGAAGAGCTAAAGTCGCCGAGACAGGTGATGAGCGTCAATCTTGATTCGCCGTCATGCTGCATGACTTCCCACGGAACATGCTGATAGTGGTATTGGTTAATGCTTTCAACGATATAATAAGCGTATTCGCCGTTCTGCATTTTGACAATGACCTGATCCCCGGGCTGCAATTTATCCTTTACAACGGAAAAATAACCGAGTTTGCCGCTGTATCGATTGTGCCCCGCAAGGATAACGTTGCCGCCTGTTACGGGATCCCCGCTGTATTTGAGCCATCCGGCACGGAACGGAGAACGTACGGTTGCCATTTCGCCGCGCCAATTGTATCCGACGGGATCCACGGGGCAGGTTATATCATATTGCGGAAAATAAACGCATTCGGGCGCATAATCGTAAATGAACGGTTCTTCCGTAACATTTTCGGGCAGGGGCGTTTCGTCCGGCGAAAACGTCGGACGCGGAACGAGACTGCCCTGCGGCCCGATGTGAGGATTGTTCGGGTCATCGGGATCACTCGGGCTGCCTGTCGGGAAAGGCGGAATCGTTTCGAATACTTCTCCGAAGATGTTGCGGCGTATCCAGCGCCCGGCATCGTCAAAGAAAAACGTCGTGTCGCTCACGATAATAATGATACCCGCAAGCATCAGCACAACGGCGATTGACGTCACAATGGCGTTGTGACGGCGGTTTCTGCGCCTTTTTTCGGCAGGAGTATATACTTTTCGTTTCTTTTTATCCATAGCCCCTTTATTATATCAAAGAATTTTAGTGTTGGCAACAGAAATTGTTTATGGTATAATACGGAATATAACGGAATTTTGATCCGGGGGACGGCGGTTCGGCTTATTTTTGCTTAAAGTTCAAAGTTTTTTCACCGAACAGCCGCAATCTGCTCCGATCGAATGCACGGATGCAGCCTGCGTGCAGACACGGCGGGCGCTGCATCACAACAAACGAACGCTGGTTCTGTTTAATGCATCAGCGTATTTCCGACAAGAGGTATCCACATGGACTTCAAACAAAACCTTTGCGCCGCTCTCAGCAATGCCTGCGGCATGACTGCCGAACAGATCGGCGATATGCTTGAAACTCCGCCGAACCCCGCAATGGGTGATTTTGCGCTGCCCTGCTTCAAGCTTGCAAAAACTTTCAGAAAAGCTCCCCCGGCAATTGCCGCGGAGCTTGCCCGGAATCTCGGCGAAATTGAGGGTTTTTCCCGTATTGAGACAGCCGGCGGCTATCTGAACTTCTTTACGGACAAATCCGCATTCGCCCGAACCGTCATTCAAAGGGTTCTTTCCGAAGGCGACGGCTACGGTGCTTCAACCGAAGGCAGCGGAAAGAATATCTGCTTGGATTATTCTTCCATAAACATCGCAAAGCCCTTCGGCATCCACCATATCACAACAACGGTTCTCGGAAATTCGCTCAGGCGTATCTTTGACCATTTGGGCTACAAGACCGTCAGCATCAATCACCTCGGTGATTGGGGAACGCAGTTCGGAAAAATGATCGTTGCATACGACAAATGGGGCGACAGAGAAAAAATCGAAAACGGCAATTCCGTCCGCGAACTTGTTGCACTCTATGTCAAATTCCATGAGGAGGCCGAAAAAGACCCATCTCTTGAGGATGAAGCACGTGCCGCATTCCGCCGCATCGAGCTGCACGAACCGCATGAATGGGAGCTTTTCCAGTGGTTCAAAACGCTGACGCTCAAGGATGTTGCGCGGGTCTACGACCTTTTGGGTGTAACATTCGACAGCTATAACGGCGAAGCCTTCTACGAGGACAAAATGCCCGCCGTTGTGCAGGAGCTTAAGGATAAGGGGCTTACAAAAATCGACAACGGCATGACCATTGTCGATCTCTCCGAATATGATATGCCGCCCTGCATAATCCTTAAGAGCGACGGAAGCACCATTTATGCAACCCGCGACATTGCCGCTGCGGAATATCGCAAGAATACTTACGACTTCTATAAGTCCCTGTACGTTGTTGCCTATCAGCAGAGCCTGCATTTCCGCCAGATTTTCAAGGTGCTTGAGCTTATGGGCTACGATTGGGCAAAGGATTGCGTTCATGTCAGTTTCGGCATGGTCAGCATGGAGGATATGACTTTCTCCACACGCAAAGGCAATGCTGTTTACCTTGAGGACGTTTTGAATGCCTCGATTGAAAAAACGCTTGAAATTATCAAGCAAAAAAGTCCCAACCTTGAAAACAAGCAGGAGGTTGCGCGGCAGGTCGGCGTCGGTGCACTCGTTTTCGGCGTGCTTTATAACGGCAGGATAAAGGATTACACCTTCTCTTGGGAAAAATCTCTCAATTTCGACGGCGAAACCGGTCCCTATGCGCAATACACCTATGCACGTGCATGCTCCGTAATGCGCAAGGCGGACGGATTCGATGCCGAAAACATCGATTTTTCGGTGCTTTCGGATGAAGCTTCGGCCGCGCTGCTTCGCGCAATAGATTCACTGCCGGGCTGCATTAAACAGGCGGCGGAAAAATACGAACCCTACCTTATCTCCCGTGCGGTTATAGATATTTGTTCATGCTTCAACAAATTCTACTACGACAACCGCATTATGGATGAGGATACGGCCGTTCGCAACGCAAGGCTTGCGCTCACCGAAGCCGCACGCACCGCCATTCGCACAGGTCTGTTCCTTGTCGGGCTTGAAGCGCCCGAAAGGATGTAATTCGGATCCGCGAAGCGTCAATCAATTGGCTATCAATAATAATTTATTTTATCGAAAGGAAATACACAATGGTTCTACTCGACGAATATCGTCAACAGTTGACGGCAGCCATTGCAGCCCTTAAGCAGGCGGGTGAATCCCTTTGACCTTGCAGGGCTTGCAAAGGAAAAACAGGAGCTTGAGGAGCAGATGGCTCAGGACGGCTTCTGGAACGATGTTGAAAATGCAAACAAGGTCAATCAACGCATAAAAGCGATTCACGCAAAGCTTGACAAATATCGCAAGCTTGAAACAACCGGCGAGGACGTCTCAACCCTGTTTGATATGGCAGAGGAAGAAGATGACGAGGAAACCGCGCTTGAAGCACAGGCGGAGCTTAAGGATTTTCTGCATAAGGTTGAAGAGTTCCGCATCGACACGATGCTCCGCGGGCCGTACGACAATGCAAATGCCGTTCTCAGCCTTCATGCCGGTGCAGGCGGCACGGAAGCGCAGGATTGGGTCAGCCTGCTCTACCGCATGTACACACGTTATTGCGAACGCAAAGGTTTTGTTGTGAAGGAACTGGATTTGCTCGACGGCGAGGAAGCGGGCATCAAGTCCGTCACCTTTGAATGCCAGGGGGACAATGCCTACGGTTACCTTAAGGCGGAAAAGGGTGTTCACAGGCTTGTTCGAATCTCCCCGTTTGACTCCTCCGGGCGCAGGCACACCTCTTTTGCCTCGCTGGATGTAACTCCGATTCTTGACGATGATGCGGGTGATATTGAGATAAATCCCGATGATATCCGTGTTGATACTTATCGTTCGAGCGGAGCAGGCGGACAGCATGTTAACAAAACATCCTCCGCGATCCGCATAACGCATTTACCGACGGGTGTCGTTGTTCAGTGCCAGAACGAACGCAGCCAGATTCAAAACCGCGAAACAGCAATGCGTATGCTCCGCGGCAAGCTGCTTGAAATCAAGGAACGCGAACGCATGGAACACATGGCGGATATTAAGGGTGAAATGAAAAAAATCGAATGGGGCAGCCAGATTCGCAGCTATGTTTTCCAACCCTACACAATGGTCAAGGATCATCGCACGGGTGAGGAAACCGGCAATATTCAGGCTGTCATGGACGGCGACATTGAATCGTTCATTAACGCATATCTTATGAAGTGCTGATGCAGACGTAAATTCGCACTTTCGGCGGAGCTGTTTCGACTTGTTTGCCCGAAACGGCTCCGTCTGCAAAATTCAATCGGAATTTGCCGAAACCGCAAAATTCCGGTTATCCGATTAAATGCCGATTCCGTCAAAAAAACAGATTAAAGCGGTTCGGCACGTTTCATTTAAAATAATATAAAGGAGCTTTTGCGGCGGCAGAAGCAAAGGTATAAACAATGGGAAAATTTAACGGATTCAACACCGGCGCAAGCAACATGCAGGGGCTTATGCGCCAGGCACAGCGGATGCAGCAGGAAGTTGCCCGCGTTCAGGAGGAAGTCGGCAACACCGATTTTGAAGCAAGTGTCGGCGGCGGCGCGGTCAAAGTCGTTGTGAACGGCAACAAAGAATTCAAATCCATCGAAATCAGCCCGGCGGCAGTGGATCCGGATGATGTTGAAATGCTTCAGGATCTTATCCTTTCCGCAGTGAACGAGGCCGTTCGCCTTGCTAACGAAACGATGGAAAAGGAAATGTCAAAAGTCACCGGCGGTCTCGGAAATCTCGGCGGCTTCGGCTTCTGATTCTTCGGCAGAACAAAATGGAAAGTCTCGACAGACTTATCTCGCGGCTCAACCGCCTGCCCGGAATCGGCATCAAAACAGCACAACGGCTTGCTTACCATATTATTTCCCTTCCCGATGAGGAGGCAGCAGCCCTTGCGAATTCGATTGAGGATGCGCACAGGCTTGTTCATTTTTGCCCTATCTGCGGTAACTATACGGAAAATGAGGTTTGCGAGATCTGCTCCGATCCGAAACGCAGCTCCGACACCCTGTGCGTTGTTAAAGATGCGCGCGATGTTATCTTTATGGAGCGTATGCGTGAATATCACGGAAGGTACCATGTTCTCGGCGGAGTTCTTTCCCCAATGGACGGAATAGGACCGGAGATGCTTCGAATAAACGAACTTTGCAAGCGCATCGAGTGTGAAAAAGTTAAGGAAGTTATCCTTGCAACCAACCCGGATGTTGAAGGCGAAACAACCGCAAACTACATCGCAAAGCTGCTCAAACCCCTCGGCGTCCGCGTTACGCGCATTGCTCACGGAATACCTATCGGCGGCAGCCTCGAATACATCGATGAAGTTACCCTGCTCCGTTCCATAGAAAACCGCAGAGAAATGTAAATCGATACTGCACTTTGGTGCGCAGCCGTGCGGCATGGCGGCTGACCGCAGAAGCCTCGGAGCGCACTCGAAAAATTGATGAACATAAACGATTATAAAAATCAGAATTGCGAGTGCGGCAAGCCGCAAAGAGCCAAGCCGCGCTTTTTGACTCACCGCGTTTCCGAAGCCGAAGCGGGGAGGAGCGTGCAGAGTTTGCTCAGGAACGAGATGCAGCTTTCGGGGGGGCTTGCTGCGCGGCTGAAGCGGGTTGAAAACGGAATTACTCTTAACGGAGCGAAGGTGTTTTCAAACGTCCGCGCCGCGGAAGGAGATATTATAGCGGCGGCGATAGGTTTTTGTCCGGAGCGATGCGGAAAATTGCCGTTTGAAGTGCTTTTTGAGGATGAGGATCTGCTGATTATCAACAAGCCAGCCGGTGCAGCGGTTCACGGATCGCGATACGATGATTCCGTGCCGTCGATTGAGCTTGCGGTAAATGAGTATTACGGCGATGAAGGCTTTTTTCATCCCGTGAGCAGGCTTGACAGAGGCACGACGGGTGTAATGACGATTGCAAAAAACGGTTACATGCACGAACGTTTATCGGCTTGCCTGCATACGGACAGCTATGTGCGTTTTTACATCGCCATCTGTCACGGTTGGCTCGGGGCGAACACGGGAACTGTTGACATGCCCATAAAGCGGGAGGACGGCCCGTCCGTGCGGCGCGTCATTGACCCGTGCGGTGCGGAGGCGATCACGGATTTTCGCCTTCTGAAAGATTACGGATTTAACGGCTGCCGCGGATTTGCGGCGGAGAAAAACGAACAGGCTGAAAACATCGTTATAAAAAAAGAAAACGATGCTCAAAGATATGAAAACAAAAGCGGGCTTACTCCTGTCGAATTCCGACTTCGCACGGGGCGGACACATCAAATACGCGTTCATGCGGCGGCCGTTGGGCACCCGCTTGCAGGCGATTGGCTCTACGGAACGGAGGAGCCGGAGCTTATCGGGCGGCCGGCACTGCATTCATATAGGCTGGAGTTTGTTCACCCGCTGCGCGGAGAAAAACTCTGCATAAAAGCCGAATTGCCGCAGGATATGCAAAAATTGCTCAGCAGACACTGAACATAATCATGCCGCAAACATAAACGAACAAAATATAAATAAGGTAATAAAGAAAAACAAAACCGAGTGACCGACAGCTGTGCCGAAAGTCGCTCGGTTTGTATTTTTCAGCATTTTTAAACGGAAAGCGAAACTGAAGATTATTTGCTGTCGGTTTGCGTGCCGCACTTTGCCGCAGCTCTTTTCTTTTTATACACGCCCCACATGCGGAATGCGGTTGAAACAAGCAGCACACCCACGGCGACTGCGCCTGCAATTGCGGCGGTTGCCGATCCTTTGGCCCACGCCTCGTTCATTTGGCTTCTGGAAATAAAATCCATTGTGTAGTACAGTCCGGCACCGGGAATCAAAGGCACAAGTGCCGCCATGAGATAAGCTATCGCCGGGAATTTGCGGATACGCGCCATGATTTCGGCATATGCGGAAGAAACGGCGGCAGCAATAAGATAGCTTGTTGCTTCGCCGATGCCTGCACGCATACAAAGGCAGCAAACCACCCATGAGATAATGCTGCCGACGAGACAATAGGGAATGCCGCTGCCGTGCATGTTCAAATACAGTCCGAATCCGAGAGTTCCCACCATTCCGGCGATGCATTGCACGGCAAGACTGTGTTCAACAAGCTGCGGACTTCCGGCAATTGTGCCGAAAATTTGACGTGAAAGCCCGAATGCCGCACTTGTGCCGACAACAAGCGCGATTGCAATGATAACGACCTGAACAAGGCGGTTGATGCCGGAAAGAGTGTCCCCGTAAATAATATCTCGAAGGCTGTTTGTAAAAAGAAATCCCGGAACAAGTATCATTATTGCTCCGATTGAAACAACATCCGCATTGTCGCAAAGACCCAATACGGTGAGGGAATATGCGGCAAATGCGAGCACAAACCCGCCTACGAAGGTTTTGAAGAACGGGTTGGCGTGCAAAAAACCCATGCCCTGAATACAAAGCCCGACCGCAATGCCGCAGAGTCCGGAACCGAGAGCGTCACGCAGCGTTCCGCCGAAAAAAACGGCAAAACCCGCCGCAATGAGGAAGTAGCCGAGATACGCAATCGGCAGCTTGTATTTGCGTATGCTTTTTTCGGTTTCACGCAAAAGCTGCCGCGCCTGACGAACCGGCGGCGTTTCCGCACAGATCCGGCGGCAGAATGCGCTGTACATCTCAACGCCGTCAAGAAGCGTGTCGATGTCTTTAACTCTGCGGATCTTGGAGTAAACCTGCCCGTTTTCGTCCTCAAGTCCGGCAAAAATGCTTCCGGGTATTACGAAAACGTCGGATTTGTCTATACCGTATGCTTCAATGATGCGCACGACGGTTTCCTCAACACGGTATGTTTCCGCGCCGCAGCTTTGCAGCCGGACGGCCACCGCAACGGCAAAGTCCAGCAGCTCTTCGGGATTGGTCACGGCTGTGTTTCCGCTTTTGCTGCCGACAGATTCAACATCGTGAACGGCAGCGGATCCGCTGCGGGGCGTTTTCGCCGTCGAAATCTTTTTATTTGAAAATTCGGATTTATTTGTTTTTTTTGCTTTCTTCATGTTTTTGTCCTTTCGGAGGGAAGATGAAGGCTTCGGAACAGGGCTGCCGCATTTTGCGCGGGGCGTGGAGGTGTTCCGAATTTAACGTCGAGTATAACAGCATACTGCGGAGAATTCAAGCGGGGAACATTGGCTTTTACGGTTATATTTTTGTATTTTTGTGTCGAAACGATAATGCGGAAGAAAGGACTGAGACAGACCTTCTTCCGCATTGCGGCATTGTTTATTTGTCGGCACTGCACGGATTGCGCCGCGCGCAGGGCATTATTCGGCGACAGCGCAATTCGCACGGCGGTTTAATTTAATCCCGCGTTCGGGATATAAGAGCTTTATTCTCTGTCAGCAGCCGCATCCGCAGGTGTTGTTATTGCCGCATCCGCAGCTGTTGTTGTCACAGCCGCAGCCGAGACCGTTTTCACCGAATGCGCCGAGCAGGGCAAGGATGATAATCCACCACCAATTGTTGCCGCATCCGCAGTTGTTGTTGTCGCAGCCGCAGCCGTTATCGCAGCCGCAGGTGTTTCCGTTGCCGAAAATGAGCAGAAGGATGATGATCCACCACCAATTGTTGCCGAAACCGTTACACATAATTTGTTGCCTCCTTGATTTTTTGCGGCGATTCCCGCCGTCACCCCCATAATACGCAGACGGGGCGGGATGTGTTACGGCAATTGCAAACCGCGTTTTCGAGTTCGGCCGAATTGCCGCACCGGAGACGATTTTCATAAAAACATTTGCGATGAATTAATACTTGGAATTGATTTTCGGGATATTGAAGAAATTCGGTATTAATGGTATAATAAAGCCGAATCTTCCTGCGGGCGGAATATGCACAGGCGGGTGATTCGGCTTTTTCATGAAAGGATACGAAACGAATGAAACTCGGAGTTATCGGCTTGCCCAATGTCGGCAAGAGCACGCTCTTTAACGCTATCACCAAGGCGGGCGCACAGGCTGCGAATTACCCGTTCTGCACAATTGAACCCAATGTCGGCATTGTCAACGTTCCCGATGAACGATTGGAAGTATTGAACGAGATGTATCATCCGAAGAGCCTTGTTCCCGCAACAATACGTTTTGTTGATATTGCGGGGCTTGTTCGCGGCGCATATCGCGGCGAGGGTTTGGGAAACAAATTCCTTGCGCATATTCGCGAAGTGGATGCGATAGTTCATGTTGTCCGCTGCTTTGAAGATTCAAATATTGTTCATGTTGACGGTTCGGTTGACCCTGTTCGCGACATGGAAACAATTAATCTTGAGCTTATCTATGCCGACCTTGAAACGATTGAACGCCGCATTGACAAAGCAAAGAAAAATTCAAAAAGCGGAGATAAAAAGTACCTTCACGAAATTGAATTTCTTGAACGCATTAAGGCGCATTTGGATTCCGGCAAGCCTGTGCGGAGCATGGAACTTACGGACGATGAGCGCACTGCGGCGGACGAACTTTTCCTCCTGACCACAAAGCCCGTTATCTATGCCGCGAATATAGCCGAAGATGAAATCGGCAATGAACCGCCCGCCGTGCAGAAGCTTTATGACGAAGCCGCAAAAGAAGGTGCGGCTGCGCTGACCGTATGCGCAAAGGTTGAAGAGGAACTTTCCGAGCTTACGGATGAAGAAAAGGCGGCTTTTATCGAGGATCTCGGCATTGGGCAGAGCGGCCTTGACAAGCTCGTTCAAAAGAGTTACGAATTGCTCGGACTCATCAGCTTCCTGACCGCGGGGACGGACGAGGTTCGTGCATGGACGATAACAAAGGGAACAAAAGCTCCCGGTGCGGCGGGTAAAATTCACACGGATTTCGAGCGCGGGTTTATCCGTGCGGAAGTTGTGCCCTATGAAACGCTCATTGAACAGGGCAGCATGGCGGCCTGCAAGGAAAAGGGTCTTGTTCGTTCCGAAGGCAAGGATTATGTTGTTCAGGACGGTGATATAATCGTTTTCCGTTTCAATGTCTGACGAATGAACCTTTTTGCATATCACAATTCAAGATTGCTTGACTGCCGCTTTCCGCACGGTGCATTGAAATGCCGCGGGGAAGCGGCTTTGTGCATTTATCTCTCCGGGTGCGATGCGGCGCGGGCGCGTGCATCGCTGCGGCTGTGGGCCGACGGGAAAGAACTGCTCATTTCGGCAGAAAAAATCTCCCCTTGTTCATGCGAAAAACTGCGCTCGCTGCCGCTTGAAGGGGATGGGGGCTTTTGCTTTTCGTTCAATATCACTGCTCCTGCCGAACCGCAGTTGATATGGTATTATTTCATCATTGATGTTGCTCCGGAACATGACGGCGGGGAAACGACGCGGCTGTTTTACGGCGCGCCCGAAACCCGCAGCGGCATCGGAAAGTTTTACCCTGCATGGGAGACACCTCCCGATTATCAGATAACGGTTTTTGCGCGCGATTTTGAAACGCCGAGTTGGTTCAGACACGGAATTGTCTATCAGATTTTTCCGGACAGGTTCAACCGTGAGTGTTTAAACGACTCGGCACGGGGCATTTGCATTCCCGCGTTTTCAAGGGCTGAATACCATGAAAAACTCGGCCGCCGAATCATCAGGCACAAAGACTGGTTCGAACCCGTGCTGTACAGCCCCTGTGCCGGGGAAAAATTCTATTCCCCGTGCGATTACTACGGGGGCGATTTTGCAGGGATAAAACAAAAGCTTCCCTATCTTGCGCAAATCGGAGTTTCCGTTATCTACCTGAATCCGATTTTTGAGGCCGCAAGCAATCACAGGTACAACACTTCCGATTATCTGTCCGTTGACCCGATTCTCGGCAGTGATTATGATTTAACCGAGCTTTCAAAAGCGGCGGCGGAATACGGCATCCGCTTAATGGCGGACGGTGTTTTTTCACACACAGGGGATGACAGCGTTTATTTTAACAAATACGGAACATATCCCTCGTGCGGTGCATACAGCGGCGCGGATTCGCCATATTATAAATGGTACGAATTCAAACATTTCCCGGATGAGTACCGATGCTGGTGGGGGTTCAAAACCCTGCCGGAGGTGAACGAGCTTCAACCCGATTATGTTCGTTTCACAGAAAGCGTGCTCAAAAAATGGGCAGGCTGCGGTATAACGTCGTGGAGGTTGGATGTTGCGGACGAATTGCCGGATGAATTTATAAAAAAGCTGCGCACAGCGCTAAAAAAGCTTGATTCGGACGGTGTGCTTCTGGGTGAAGTTTGGGAGGACGCTTCAAACAAGGTTTCGGGAGGCGGGCTGCGAAAGTTTGTTCTCGGGGACGAGTTGGACAGCGTCATGAACTACCCGTTTCGCGATGCGGTATGCGATTTTCTGACGTGCAGGACGGATGCATATGCGCTGTATGAAACGCTTTCCGGGCAGCGGGAACGTTATCCCGAACCGTTTTACGGTGCCTGCATGAACCTTCTGGGCAGTCACGACACGCAGAGAATCCTGTCCTGCCTGAGCGATGCACCGCCAAAAGATACGTTGACGAGGGAACAGCAGGCGGAATATCAATACAAACCCGAAGCTGTCGTGCGCGGAAAGCGTCGGCTTTATGCGGCGTTTGCGCTCATGTTTTCAATGCCGCAGCCTCCGTGCATATACTATGGTGATGAGGCGGGAATGATGGGCCTTTCCGACCCGTTTAACAGGGGTTCCTATCCGTGGGGACGGGAGGATATCGAAATACGCAGTTTTGTCATGCGGCTTTCGGCTCTCCGCCGCCGCAACGCTGCAATGAGCAGCGGTAAAACGGCATTTGCCGCTCCGTGTGCCAATGCATTCGCCGTGCTTCGGTGTCGAGGTGAAGAGAGCGCACTCACACTTGTCAACCGTGCCGATCATGCCGTCTGCGCCGCACTCGGTGCAGAGGATTTCCGTGAAGGTCCGGATGCCTTGAATGTCCGCACGGCGGATAAATATTCCGACGCATTTGCCGATGGTACGGTTTTGCAAAAGGATTTGGGCACGGGGCATATCAGAGTTGAAATCCCGCCGAACGGTTTTTTGCTGCTTTTGAGCCAAACCGCCGAATAACGGATGAATCAGTGTTTGTGCGGCGAATTCGAACCGCAAAGCCAAACGCAAAAAGAAAAATAATTAAGAAAGGAAACTTTCGCTGCGGCGAAAGCGGGTAAAAGAATGAAAAACAGTTACGGGTTTGACAGACTTTCGCGGGACATGCTCATGCTTGCCGTCGCTCTCGGAATAATCGGTCTTGCCTTTTTCGGCAGCATATCGGGTTTTGTTCTTTTGTTCACGGCGGTTTTGCTGACGGCATTGATGCTTTTCAGAACTCTTTCCGCAAACGGGAACAAAAGAGCAAACGAATTGCGCGGTTACGAACGCGTGTCGGCATCGATAGGCAGTTTTTTTGCAAAGCTGTTCAATCGGATTAAAAATTTCTTTAAGAGGCATAAACAATATCGGTATTTTACATGCCCGAAATGCCGCCAGCGTCTGCGCGCACCGCGCGGCAAGGGCAAGATTCGGGTCACATGCTCAAAATGCGGCACACAGTTTGAAAAGCGAACCTGATTATTTGCCGAGAGGTACGGCTGATACCGAAAAAACAGGCACTGCGGCGATGCAGCGCATTCCGTTCCGAATCGCAGGAACATCGATGATGCACCGAACGTGCCGAATTGCGTTATGAAACTTATTACATTCAAATTCTGCGCCGCCGGATTATTGCGGCAGAAAGGAACAATATGCTTGAATTCAAATTTGACACCCAGCTGCTGATCGAGGGCAGAAATCTTTCCGAGGATGAAATTTTTGATTACATAACAAAAAATATTGAGGGCGACTGCCTGCTCGCAGTGGGCGATGAAAGCCTTATCAAAATTCATTTTCACACAAACACGCCGTGGAAAGTTGTTGAGTATGCCGCCTCATTGGGCGAAATTTACGATATAGTGATCGAAAACATGGAAAGGCAGGAGCAGGGGCTTCAGGGCTGAGCGTGTTCTCGAAATCCAATCAATGCACAGCATGATAATCATGCGCAGCATGATAATCAATGCGCAGCTTGATAATCAATGCGCAGCTTGATAATCAATGCGCAGCATTGATATGCAGGCGAAAAAACAGAAAAGCGAACAGCGAATGAAAAAGGAAGCGGGCGCGAACGCCTGCTTCCTTTGCTGCATTACCTGTTGCATATTGCGGCATTATTGGTTGGTGCTTTTTCGGAAAAAGTCAGCTGCATATGCCCGCCTGTCGGCTGAAATTTCAGAAAGAATCAGCAATCAATTCTTTTTCCGTACTGAGATAATTAATGCTGCATAAACGGTCATTTTCAAAATTGAGGATGAATGCGCTCGGTGCAGCAATTTTGCCGTTCAGCACGGTATTTCCGTTATGCACAATTTTCCGTATTTTTTCGGATGCATTCACAACTTCGATTGAACATTCGTTCAAAAGAAATGCACAAATGGCCGCAGCATGGGTAACAACGGCAGCTGTTTCGCCGTCCCGCATTGAGGAAAGAATTTCGCCGACGGCAAGGGTCATCCTTTCACGCGTATCGTTAAGTGATTCCCCGTCGGAGTTTTTGTAGTCGTGATTTTCGTACTGATGTTCCCAAAAATTCGCATCCAATGTTTGCGGATTGCCGAGTTCGCGTTCCCGAAGGCGATAATCTGTTGAAAAGCATACGCACAGTTTTTCGGCGGTGCTGAATGCCCGTTGATACGGAGAGCTGTAAACTGCATTAACGGAGCGGAAAATATCAAGGGAAAACAGCTCCTGCGCCCGGAGGATTCCCCGCTCGGGAAGAGGCAGCAAAGCCGTCGGCATTGTTCTGTCCTTTATCGGTTCGGAATGCCTGATTAATACTATGGTTTTCATTTTGAACAACATGAATGGATGAACGGCAGCACTCAATCCGATGTTGAATGCTGCCGTTTCACTGTTTGAATTTAAATCAATCAGCCTATAGGTTCAAAATCCGCTGCTCCGTGCTTGCAGAGCGGGCAGACAAAATCGGCGGGAAGGGTTTCACCTTCGTATACATAGCCGCAGATTTTGCAGACATAACCCTTTTGCACCGTTGAACAGACGGGTGCGGTTTTGGGCTTTATTTCGGAAAGATACCGTTCATATGTCACGGATTCCGCCGATTTGTCGAGCACGACCGCTTCGGTCACTTCCGCAACAAAGAGAGTGTGAGTGCCGTGATCCCGGGCTTCAAGCACCTTGCAGCTGATATAGGCATTTGTGTATTTCGGAATATAGCGGATGCCGTTCGCGGAACGCCTTACGCAGTCGCAGCCTTCGAATTTGCTGCAATCTCTGCCGCTTTGAAATCCGAACCTTGAAATCACGCTCATCGGGACCGCATCCGTAAGCACGGAAAGATTGAACTCTCCGCTTTCGCGAATCATTTGCTCGGTGAAGTTTGCCTTGTTAACGGCAATGGTAAGCGTTTTTGGGGAGTCCGTGAGCTGGACGGCGGTGTTAATAATGCAGCCGTTATCCTTTTCGCCGCTGCGGGCGGTAAGGACATACAGTCCGTAAGAAAGTTTGAACATTGCATTGTTGTCGATTCCGCAGGGAAGCGCAGGTGCGTTATCAACTGCCTCAGCTTCTTCTTTCTGTTTGCGGAGTTCATCCTTTTCCGCAATATCCGCGGCGATTGTGTCGGCAAGTGCGGCGAGTTCGGCTGCCTGTTCGGGCTTCAGCGCGGATTTAACGGAAATCAGGCTGTTAAGCACCGTTGTGTTGCGAAGCGGTTCAATGATTGCACGCATTTGCTTGCCGCTTGTGGGAGCCCAGCTTCCGTTCTGAATAAAAGCAACGGTGCGGTTCTGCAAGCTGTGCGCGGCAAGGTCGTGCAGGAAGGCTTCCATCGTTACAAATATGCCGGAATTATAGGTCGGCGCAGCAAAAACAATGTGACTGAAGCGGAAACATGCGGCGATTATATCGGACGCAGGGGTGACGGAAACATCGTAAACGACCGTGCGGACGCCGTGGTCAAAAAGATACGCGGAAAGCACTTCAGCCGCATTTGCGGTGTTGCCGTATATGGAAGCGTAAGCAATAACAACGCCGCTTTCTTCGGGCGTGTAGCTGCTCCAAAGCAGGTATTTGTTAATAAAACTGTCGAGATTCCTGCGCCAGACAAAACCGTGCAGCGGGCAGATGAGAGAGATTTCGATTCCGGATGCTTTTTTGAGCAGAGCCTGAACCTGTGCGCCGTATTTGCCGACGATGTTGGTATAGTAACGGCGGGCTTCATCCATATAGTCGCGGTCAAAATCCACTTCATCGGCAAAAATTGCGCCGTTCAACGCGCCGAATGTGCCGAATGCATCCGCCGAAAACAGGATTTTATCAACGGTGTCATACGTGACCATAACTTCCGGCCAATGCACCATGGGTGCGGCAATGAAAGTCAGGTTATGCCTGCCGGTTGAAAGTGTGTCGCCTTCTTTAACAATGAGTGCACGCGGCGTGATGTCAAGGTTGAAAAACTGCTTTATCATGTCCGCGATCATTTTGTTGCAGACAACAGTGGTTTCGGGATGGCGGCGCAAAAGCTCCGCAAGCGTTGCGGAATGATCGGGTTCCATATGCTGAATAACAACATAGTCAAGGCGGCGGCCGCTCAAAACATGCTCAACATTTTCCATAAATTGTTCGCTGACGGATTTGTCCACCGTGTCGAACAGAACGGTCTTCTCGTCAAGCAAAAGATAGGAATTGTAACTCACACCGTTCGGAACGGAATAAACACCCTCAAACATTGAGAGCCGGCGATCGTTTGCACCGACCCAAGTCAGGTCTTCGGTAACTTTCTTAACGCAGTACATATCTTAAACCTCCAAAACAGAAATAAGAATCATTCTCGATACTCGTATTTTAGCATATCCGACGGTGTTTGTACAGAGGGAAAACAAATACAATAAAAATATATTTTAAATACTTCGGCCTTTGCAGCTTAACGCCCGAAACAGGGCAGCTCCGACAAAAGCTTTTCCGTGACAAACGTGGAATTTTGCTGTATAATACAAACATGGACGGAAGCGCACGAAAGTTCATGCGGTTTCTTATGGTTCTTACTGCGGCATTCCGTCGGCACACATTATCTTGACCGAAAGGACGCTCTTGCAGGGCAAGGGCGACAGTGATTAATATGACAGTACGCACACGTTTTGCGCCGAGTCCCACGGGGTACCTTCACATCGGCGGACTGCGCACCGCATTATACGCTTATCTGTTTGCAAAAAAGAACGATGGCGTGTTTATTCTCCGCATTGAGGATACCGATCAGGCGCGTTTTGTTGAAGGTGCGGTTGAAAAAATTTACAGCGGCCTGAGGCTTGCGGGACTTGAATGGGACGAGGGCCCGGACAAGGGCGGAAACTACGGTCCGTACGTTCAGAGCGAGCGAAAAGATATGTATCTTCCCTATGCAAAGGAACTTGTTGAAAAGGGCAAGGCGTATTATTGCTTCTGCACCAAGGAGGATTTGGATGCGCGCAGGGCGGAGGCCGAAGCACGCGGCGAAACCTTCAAATACGATAAGCATTGTCTGCACCTTTCAAAGGAAGAGGTTCAGCGCAGGCTTGATGCCGGTGAACCCTATGTAATCCGCCAGAATATCCCCGAAAGCGGTGAAGCAGGCTTTGACGACGTTATTTACGGACGGATCGATGTTGACTGCTCCGAGCTTGATGACGGCGTTCTTATAAAGGCGGACGGAATGCCGACTTATAACTTCGCAAACGTTATAGATGACCACACAATGGGCATCACGCACGTTATGCGCGGCAACGAATACTTAAGTTCCACCCCGAAATACAACCTGCTGTACGAAGCGTTCGGCTGGGAAAAGCCCGTGTACATCCACCTTACACCCGTTATGAAGGACGCAACGCGCAAGCTCAGCAAGCGGCACGGTGATCCCGGGTTTGAGGATTTGATTGCGCAGGGTTACCTTGCGGAGGCGATTATAAACTATGTTGCGCTTGTCGGCTGGAGCCCCGGAAACGATCGCGAGTTTTTCACCATGGACGAGCTTAAGGAAGCATTCAGCATTGAGGGTCTCAGCAAGTCTCCCGCAATTTTCGATGAAACAAAGCTCAGATGGATGAATGCGGAATACATCCGCAAACTTTCACCCGAGGAATACATCCGCCATGCCGAACCCTATCTCGAAGCGGCAGGCTGCGGGCATATGGATAAGTCGATTTTTGCGCGAATCCTTCAGCCGCGCACGGAGGTGTTCACGGATATTACCGAAACCGTTGCTTTCCTTGCAAAAATGGACGAGGATTATTCCGTTGACCTGTACACAAATAAAAAATCCAAAACGAACCCCGAACTTTGCCGCGATATTCTTGCAGCGGTGATTCCGGAGCTTGAGGCTTTGCCCGAATGGACGGAAACGGCACTGCATGATTTCCTTATGAATTATGCGGCGGAACACAGCATGAAGAACGGCACGCTGCTTTGGCCGGTTCGAATTGCAATGAGCGGAAAGACAGTCACCCCCGGCGGCGCGATCGAAATTGCTGCACTGCTCGGCAGGGAAGAGGCTCTGCGCAGGCTGCATCACGGCCTCGACAAATTAAATAATATGTAAGTTGAATTCGTTTGAATCGAAACATTGTCGGCGGCTCAGACATACATGTGTGAGCTGCCGACTTGCTGTTTATTGCAAGCGAAAAAGGGGAACATTGAATGAAAGTTTTGATCGGAACAACCAATCCTTCAAAAGCTGATTGGCTCGGCGGGCTTATCGGCGCGGGCACGGAGCTTTTGACGCTTGGGGATGTCAATATCTCCGCCGAACCCTCCGAAACGGGGGCGACACCTGCCGAAAATGCCGCAATTAAGGCTGAATTTTACGGCAAAACATTTCAACCCGTTGTGTGCCACGATTCGGGGCTCTATTTTGCGGAGCTTGCACTCGATGACCCGCGTCAGCCCGGGCTGCATGTCCGTACTCCGAACGGAAGAGCAAGGTTTTGCAATGACGAGGAGATGCTTGCATACTATGCAGCGCTTGTACATTCCCTCGGCGGCGCGGCAACGGCGATGTATCTGAGCGGCTTTGCGGTTTTTGCGGATGGAAAACTCAGCACTTTCGCCTTCAGCAGAGAGGATGCCGCACATGCAGCGTTTATCATGACGGATAAACCTTCCGCTTCGCGCCATCCCGGTTGGCCGTTGGATTCAATATCGGTCAGACCCGATTCCGGGCTGTATTTTACGGGCGAGCCGTATTGCGGCAAACAGCCCGTGAGCCTTTCGCAAACAAAAAAAGGAACAGGCGGATTGCAAAAATCGGCTGCCGATGCGGAATTGCGCCGCTTTCTGAAAAAAGCACTCGGATTGTGATGAATTAAATAATTGCCTTGAAAACGAACAAAGCCGGCACTCAACAACGGGTGCCGACTTTGCTTATTTTGTTTCTTAATCACTCATCGCATGAACCGAAGAAAAACATGCGCTGCCTGCCGTGCTTATAAAATCGCGGTGCGGAGAATTGCAAGCGCGTCCACAGTGGTAATGCTGCCGTCGCCGTCCATATCCGCAAGCTCGGGATGTTCAAGTTCGCCGACCTGCATAACATACCGCAGAACAAGCAGTGCATCCAAAGTGTCAACGGAACCGTCCATGTTCACGTCGCCGATTTCGGCAGGGGGAGCTGCCTGTTCATACAGTGCAGTCACGGTGATATCGGAGTTTACGGGGGTACCGTCATAATCCCAGCCGATGAACGTGAAGCCTTCATGTTCGGGTGCGGCGGGGAAGAGTTCACTTCCGAGAATTTCGCCCGCAGGAACATTTGCCGTGCCGAGAATTTCACCGGTCACGCCGTCCTCAAACGTCACGGTGTATTCCTCCGTTTCGCCGCCTTCGTCCATAAGCCATACCTGTGTGCCGTAGAAGGGGTTTGCGGTGCCGATGGTAAGTCCGCTTGACGTTTCAGCAAAAACTCGGAGACCGTGATTATAGGGATCGCCGAAACCGTTGGTTGTTACTGTTTCAAAGTTTACACCGTCATCGGAAATATACATGTCAAAACCGCGATCCGCATCAGTGAGATAGGAAGCGCAGGTCAAAAGGCTGCGAACGGCTGCCATAACGCCTTCAATGCCGCCAAGCTTTTCGATAAGGTCACGAATGCTGCCGAAATCGGGAAGAGCATCGGGGTTCTGTGCGGATATTTCTTCTCGCATCAAATACGCCTTCACGGTTTCCGGTGCGATGCCCTTTTTGTCGAGGTCGATACCGAGTTTCGAAACATCACCGGTTGCGAGCATATGCGCAATCTCTTCGTTACTGAATTCCGCAAGGAGCTTGTCCATGGCCTCCGTGCCGTCCTCATCGCCGCCGCCGCTGATGCCGATAAGGTCGCGAATGAATCCAATGAGCCTTGCCCATTCTTCGGGAGTCATGTTCAGAATATCACCGTTCACGAACTGCCCGACAGGTTCAAGCAGGCTGCTTGTGTCGAATGTTCCGATGCAGAGTTTGCCGTTGTACTCGGTCATCCTCCATATATACTGGTTTTCATTCCTGCCGAAGCCGGAGCCGATGCCTGAAATGCCTCCGTTCGGGAACATTTCGGTTGCATCGCCGACAACAAGCTCAATGTTTTCGTCCGCATCCATACGGTAAAGATTTACCGACTGACGGAGATTTTCGTTCATGAAGTCGAAACTCGTGTGTTTAAGAACGTTGCCGAGAGCAATCTCTTCATCGTTATATTCACCGATGTAGAGATAACCGTTATAAACCTGCAAAACGCCTGCGCCGGAGCGGGTTCTTTCGGGATCTATGCCGAAAGTGTATCTTGCACCGTCGTTTTCGGTGTCCCCGATTACGGGAGTCCAACTCCAACTGCCATCCTCCGCTTTATCACCGCGAACAAGTGCGAAGGACTGCATTGTGTTTTCATCGGGCATGTTATCGGGAGTACCGGTGCAGATGGACACGTAAAGCTTGCCGTTGAATTCAACAATTTCCCAAATGGAACCGCCGTAAATGCTGTCCGTAAAATGATAGGCGGGATAATTAAACAGATCCTGCTGGTTTGCAATAACGGTGAAGCCTTCCCTCGGGTTGGAGGATGAAAGGATTACCGGACCGTCCTTTGTGACGCAGCTCAGAATCAGCTCGCCGTCATATTCGCAAAGTCCGCGTATACCGGTGCAGATTCCGTTCATATAACCTTGATAGTAGTCCTGAAGGGTCATGCCCTGATAGACCATTGTGATCTCATCGGTTTCGGGGTCAAGCTCATAGATGGAGGGAAGGTTGTTTACCGCACCGCAGAAATAGAACTTTCCGTTATAGGCCGTAACATTGCGGAACATTGCATTGTCGCCGGTTGTGCATTTGGACATGAGAACGGTAACTTCGCCCGTTACGGTGTCGATTTTCGTTAAAATGCCGCCGGCATTACCGCCGTCCTCTTCCCCCGTGAAAAACGTGCCGTTGTAAAGCACGTTCAGAAGAGCCGTAAGCTTTTCCTGATCAAAATTGCCGCCGAGAACGCTGCTCATAAGGGTCAGCGTGTTTGTCAATGCGCCGTAGCAGGTGCCGACGTAGACGTATCTGCCGTGCCCTGCCGCACACCATGAATAGCTTTGCCCGCGTGCGCCCTGTCCGGCGTCCGATGCGGAAATAACGCCGTTGCCGACATAGTCAACAATACCGTCGTTCTGCCCGGAACCGTTGTCGGGATGCGTGATTTTTTCAAAGCTCAGCGTGCCGTCCGGCTGAGCATAGCTCAGTGCGGAAACACCCGTGAAACAGTTTGCGCAAAGTGTCAGGCAAAGGATAAAGCTGACAATTGCATTAAAAAGACTCTTTTTCAATTCTGTACCTCCCGCCCGCTTTTTTGAGGGCTTTTAGAAATTTGAAAACAGGTAAGTACTTTTCGCCCGTTTCATACTGATTATATATCTAAAATATGCGCATGTCAATACAAAAAACGGAAAGCCCGAAGAAAAAAATGAAACCCGTTCATGCGTTCGGTGAGTGATACTCCGATTTTTGTGTTGACATTCAGCCCAAGACGCGGTATAATATGCCTGATAACAAACAAGGGTGGAATATCACCCTCGAATATTTAATGTTTCGCGCGGGTGTAGCTCAATGGCAGAGCGTCGGCTTCCCAAGCCGATCACGTGGGTTCGATTCCCATCACCCGCTCCATTTTTTGTAAGCGACAGGTGCAATGTGATAAAATCACGATGCAATTCTGAAAACAGGCAAACATACGCCGAGTCATCCTGCTGTACCTTTGCGAATTCCGCGTTATTGGGTTGATTGCATTATCGTCAAGATTGCTGATCCGCAAAAAACATAAGCACCTGTAAAAATAAATAACTTTTATCCGATCACAACGGTCGCTGTTTGATTTTAAAAACCTGAAAGCTCAATGAGAGTTAATATTTCCGAGCATGTTATGGTACAACAGGGCGGCAGCAAAAGGGTATTAAAAGGGAACCCGTGCGATACAGCCGTAATATCAAAAGAAGTTTAATATGACTTGTTTTTACAACAGTCGCTTGTTATTTTTTAGAAAGGTGCAGAGTGCAGCCAATCAGTGGTGCCGAAATGAATATATTAAGTTATAAATGTGTACCTGTCTTGACAAACAGCAACACAAGTAGTATAATTGAACTGCATATAGAGTATCGTATATGCACTCTTATAAAAACAACATTTCGTTGAGAAAGGAGAGCAATATGGGCATTGCTTCATTAGTACTTGGTATTGTAAGTTTGGTATTCGGCTGTTTTTTTTCCGGGTTTACAATGGATTGGCTCGATTACAGGTCTGATTGGCATCATTCTCGGTGCGCTTGGCCGCAAGAACAGTGAGAAAAAAGGCATTGCAACCGCCGGATTGGTTTGTTCAATCATCGGTTTTGTGCTGTCTACAATTTTCTACGTAGCCTGCGTAGCCTGCGCATCGATTGGGTCAGGTCTTCTCAATGGTCTCAATTGATTCCGACAGCGAAATATTGGTGATATGTGCGGTCGGAGACTGTAATGTTGTCCGACCGCTTTGAATTTGAAATGTTTCCTTCAGTCAGCCTTTTCGGAAAAATAATCCCTATGTACGGTTTATGCATGGTGCTTGGAATTATTCTTTCCTGCTCTGCAGCTTTTGCAAGAGCAAAAAAGTTTAAGCTTGATATCAACAATCTGATTGTGATCGCGGCAGCGGCTGTCGGGGGCGGATTGATCTGTGCGAAAATTCTATATATTGCAGTCACTTTTCGACTTTCTGACATACTGAACATGATTGCGAACGGTTCTTTTGACTTTATTCTCCAAAGTGGATTGGTATACTACGGAGGTTTGATTGGCGGCATATTGACGGCTTTCCTCACCGTAAAACTGCTGAAGGAAGATGTTAACAAGGTCGTTCTGTCAATTGTTCCGTGCATACCGCTTGGCCACTCTTTCGGAAGATTGGGCTGTTTGTTTGCCGGTTGCTGCTACGGCAGCGAATACAATGGTTTTTTAGCTGTGTTATTGAATATTAACGGCACGGTTGTTTCGACTTTCCCGATCCAAGCCGTTGAAGCCGTATTGAATCTGTTCTTGTTTTTCGGATTAGTTTGCATTGCGTCAAGAATAAAAAAAGGTGTTTTGCTGTTGCCGATTTATCTTTATGCATATTCAGCAATCAGGTTCTGCTTGGAATTCTTCCGCGGCGATTCGGTGAGAGGGATGCTTTTCGGTTTATCAACATCTCAGTGGATATGTATTGTAATTGCGCTTGTCTGCACAATCTATCTTATAACCCAAAAAACAATAAAAAGGAAAAGGATTCAACATATCTGAACCTGCAATGTATTGTATATACTTGCGGCTGTTTGCCTTTTCCGGCCCTCTGTGTTTCTTGTTGCAGATTTAGCACTGAAAGCTTTTTCCGCTTGTCCGTTCCGTCGAACCCTTGATTTTCTTATTTAATCGTGATACAATTAGATATCAAAAAGCATTAATTGGCACAATTCGTCACTGAAAGAGATACAGCGTGCTTGATTTGACGAAGCGGATACTACGGAACGCATACACGCAAGCGCAGCGTCTGTGACGTTCAGGGTAAAACAGAGCAAAACAGATGCAGACATGTGCTTGCTCCGCAAAAAACTGCGAATAAGAGTTTCTTGCGCAACGCACGGTCATGCAGTGTATCCCTGAAAGAGTCGATTCAGTGAGTTTCACTGCGGGACAGGCTGTAAGGCGTGTCCCGAACAATATACCGATTTCAAACGACCGCCGGGCATATTTTGGGCAAAGAAGCGGAGACATATCTCGACGCGCCATTGCACGCGAGATGAACGTTTTCGATGACATAGAAAATTACACAACTGCAGTCTTGAGGCTGTGGGTGCCGGAGGCATGCCCGAAAACCGATATGGAGGCAGCACTTGAAAAACAGGGCATGAAACGGGGGAGCACTTAAATGAACATCTGTTTGGGATATTTCTGAGGGTGTTCAGCACTTGTCTTGAAAAGTGAGGATAATCCATTACGTTTCAGATGATTAAAAACGGACAGAAAATAAATGAATCATAAAGAGCAGAGAGCGACCGAACTGAAAGAAAAAAGACCGCGAGCGGGATATTACGGATTATACAACAGAATCATTAAGCGCATCATTGATTTTATTCTTTCTCTTGTTGCTGCAGTTGCTGTTACACCAATTGTTTTTGTTATAGGTATTTTTATTGCAATTGAGGACGGTTTTCCGGTTTTCTACACCCCGCTGCGCGGCGGGTACCAAGGCAAGGCATTCCGAATTTTTAAATTACGCACAATGTACAAGGGTGCGGACAAAATGGGCGGCACAACGGCGTTGAACGATCCGCGCATAACAAGAACCGGGAAAGCTCTCCGCAAGCTGAAGCTTGATGAGCTGCCACAGGTGTATAATGTCCTTTTGGGGTCGATGAGTTTCATCGGTCCGCGGCCGGAGCTTTTGCGCTATACGGAGGCCTATAAGGGCGAGGAAAAAATTATTCTTGAAGTGCGGCCGGGTATTACGGACTTCAGCTCCATTGAGTTCATCAGCCTTGATGAAATTGTCGGTGCGGAAAATGCGGATGAAATGTACGAAAAATATGTACTTGAGAAGAAAAACAAATTAAGAATACGATATGCAAAGGAAGTTTCGTTCGGCACGGATGTGAGTCTTTTCTTTAAGACCGTGACTGCTGTTTTAAAAAAAGCTATGCGTGTCGTCGGAAAGAGCAATAGAGAGAAATAGACATGGACTATTTAGTTCTTGAAAATACGACATTGAAAGTATCACGCTTATGCATGGGCGGTTGTCCGATGGGCGGATACGGCTGGGGTAGTGTGCGGGAGGATGAGCTCCTTGCTGCAATACATGCCGCGTTGGATGTCGGCGTGAATTTTTTTGATACTGCGGATACATATGGCTTGGGACAGTCAGAGCGTACTCTTGCCAAAGGGCTTGGCACGCACCGCAAGGCTGCTGTTATTGAAACGAAGTTTGGCGTTCGTGCAGGGAACGGACAAACTTTCTACGATAATTCGCCTGAATACATCCGCAAAGCATTGGAAGGCAGTCTTCGCCGACTGAATACGGACTATGTGGATGTTTACACAATTCATTATCGGGACGGGAAGACACCGATTGAAGATGTATTGGACGAGTTGGATAAGCTGAAAGAAGCAGGAAAAATCCGCTTTTTCGGGTTGTCCAATATTCATGCAAACGGAATGAACGAGCTGCGGCCTTATGCAGGCAGATTTGCCTGTTGTCAGGACGAACTTTCTCTCGCCTGTCGAAAGAATGAACAGGATTTGCTGGCGGCGCATGATATACTTAAAACAACGCCGATGACATGGGGCAGTCTCGGTCAGGGAATTCTTACGGGTAAATATACAAAAGAAAACATAGATTTCGGCGCGGATGACCGTCGGAGTCGTGATATTTATATAAATTTTCACGGCGAAAAATTGGATCGAAACATGCAAACAGTAGAGGTTTTGAGAAAGATTGCCACAGAACGCGGAAAATCGATTTCAGCCTGCGCCATTCGCTGGATTCTTGATTCAATGCCCGGATCTGTCGTGATTGCAGGCATAAAAAGACCGGCTCAGATTATTTCAAATGCGGAAGCTGTAGGCTGGACGCTGAATTCGGATGAGCTGCGGGAATTGAACGAGGTGTCAAAATGAGTAAAAAGAGCGAGTGTCTTGCCTGGCTGATTCGTCGCCACGGCATTGAAATGACTCATTTATCCGGAGGGAGTCACATTGGTTCGGTGCTGTCCGCAGCGGATATAATTGCAGTGTTGTATGCGGATATTATGCGGTACAAGTCCGAGAACCCCAAATGGGACGGACGTGACCGCTTTATTATGAGCAAAGGTCATGCAGGGGCAGCTGTGTATGCAGCACTTGCGGAATGCGGTTTTTTTGACACGGCAGAACTAAAAACACATTATGCAGACGGAAGCAGGCTGTCCGGGCATGTGTCCCACCATTTGCCGGGAGTGGAGTTTTCAACCGGTTCACTTGGGCATGGGTTGTCCGTTGCGGCGGGTATGGCACTGGCTGCAAAACAGGATGGCAAGCTTCACCGAGTTTTTGCAGTATTGGGAGACGGGGAATGCGATGAAGGCTCCGTATGGGAGGCTGCATTGTTTGCCAACCATTACAGACTCGAGAACCTGACCGCAATCGTTGATCATAATCACATGCAGAGCCTTGATACTTGCGAAAAAACATTGGAACTTGAGGATCTCGGAGCAAAGTGGCGCGCATTTGGGTGGAATGTTATCGAACTCGACGGACATGATCATGATGCACTTCAAACTGCACTCGGAGATACGCATAATTCGGCGCACAAACCCACGGCGGTGATTGCAAATACCGTAAAAGGAAAGGGTGTTTCTTTCATGGAAAACGATGTTCTTTGGCACTACCGCTTTCCGCATGACGGTTGGGAGTATGATTGTGCCGTTTCCGAACTGTATGCGGTTAAGCCCGGCGGCGTGAAAGATCCGTACACGCCGAACGGCATTGCAAAACCCGCTCGTCCGGAACCGGGCGCGGATATAGGAATCGATCACACAACTTCTGCCGGATGGCATCCGACATATATTGCGAGGGAGGGTTGGATATGAGAGATACCTTTGTTCGCACATTAATTACACTTGCAAAAAGCAATCCGAATATTGAGCTTTTCACCGGGGATTTGGGGTTCGGCGTGCTGAAGCCCTTCTGGGAGCAGCTGCCGGATCAATTCGTCAACGCCGGAATTGCGGAACAGAACATGACCGCTGCCGCGGCAGGAGCAGCCGCGGAGGGAAAAATTGTCTTCACATATTCAATAGGAAATTTTCCGACATTGCGCTGTCTTGAGCAGATACGGAATGATTGCGCTTACCATGATGCAAATGTAAAAATCGTTTGCGTCGGCGGTGGGTTTGTTTACGGCTCATTGGGCATGAGTCATCAGGCAACCGAGGACATTGGCGTGATGCGTGCGCTGCCGAATGTTGCGGTACTTTGTCCGGGAGATCCTGCGGAGGCGGAAGCGGCAACGAAGGCAATTGCGGAATACCCGGGAACATGTTACCTGCGGCTTGGGCGCGGCGGGGAAAAACGTATCCACAAGGATATTGAAAATTTCAAAATCGGGCAGGCCATTCGAATACACAAAGGTGAACGCATCGCCGTCTTTTCAACCGGCGCAATTCTGGATGAGGTTGTCGGTGCGGCGGATATTCTTGCACAGAAGGGAATTAATCCGGAGCTTTGGTCGTTCCCGACGGTTAAACCTATCGACCGTGAAACCATACTGCGCTGTGCAAAGGATTTTGAAATTATCGCAGTCGTTGAAGAACACAATATTTTAGGCGGATTCGGCAGTGCGGTTGCGGAAGTTCTTTCTGAGCTGCCTGCGCATGCAAGATTGCTGCGTATCGGCCTGGATGATACTTACTGTTCGGTTGTGGGAAGTCAAAAATATCTGCGGATGCAATTCGGATTGGATGCAAACGGTATTGCAAAGCGTATTTCGGAGGCAATCGGATGAAGCGGCTGCTGTTGACCTGCACGGATCTGATGGCGATTCAGTTTCTCGTGCCGCATGTGAAATACCTTTCCGAGCATGGGTTTTCCGTTGAACTCGCATGTTCCGAAGTCGGCGGACGTTTACAGGAACTCCGCACTGTGCTTTCGGGCATTGCTCCTGTCCATACTGTGCGCTTGGTTCGGAATCCGTTTTCGCTCCGCAATCGAAAAGGCTTAAGCGACCTGAAGAAGATCATTAACGGCCGCAGTTGGGACGTGATCTGGACAAACGAGCCCGTTATGGGCGTTATGACTCGCGTTGCAGCAAAAACTGTGCGCAAAAAAGGCACAAAAGTCGTTTATATGGTGCACGGATTCCATTTTTATAAAGGTGCGCCGCTCACAAATTGGCTGCTCTATTATCCTGTTGAAAAGTATTGCTCCCGCCTGTGCGACATGATCATTACTATCAATGAAGAGGATTATCAGCGCGCGAAAGGTTTTCATGCGAAAAGAACGGAGAAGATTGATGGAATCGGGCTCGACACAGTGAAATTTGCAACATGTTCGGTTGACAGAGCAGAAAAGCGAAGGGAATTGGGGGTTCCGAAAGATGCCTTTTTTGTTGTGTCGGTAGGCGAGTTGAAGAAACACAAAAATCACGAAATTATGATACGCGCATTAGCAAAAACAGCGAATCCACATATCTTTTACGGAATCTGCGGTAAGGGTGAACTTTTGAACAGGTTAATTCGACTTTCAAATGATTTGAATGTTTCGAAGCAAATTTCTTTTTTTGGTTATCGTAACGACATTCCGGAGATCCTTAATACGGCCGATTTGTTTGCTTTTCCCTCCATGCGTGACGGACTTGGACTTGCAGCGTTGGAGGCAATGGCATGCGGACTGCCTTTGTTGACATCGAACATTCGCGGAGTATCGGATTATGTTGTAGACGGTGTGACTGGGTTCAGCTGTGCCACCAATGATGTCAGCGGCTTCGCGGAACGAATGGATCAATATGCTGCTGATGATGTGCTGTGCCGTAAAATCGGTGCAAACAACATGAAAGCCGTATTAAAATATGATATAAGCATAATAACGGAAACCGTTTGCAGACTGCTTAATTTTGATGACTGATTTGATTTTTTCGATAATTATACCGGTTTATAACGCAGAAACGACCATACGCCGCTGCTTGGACAGCTTTACAAATCAGCGCTTCTCTGATTATGAGATTCTTCTCATCAATGACGGGTCAACGGACAACAGCGATGCAATTTGCCGCGAATATGCTGATGTGAATTCAAAAATTTGCTATTTATCGAAAGAAAACGGCGGCGTATCTTCAGCGCGAAATTTGGGGCTCGAACAAGCGAAAGGTGAATATGTTTTGTTCGTGGACAGCGATGATTATGTGTCGGAAGATTACTTTGATGTGATTAATCAAGCACTGGCTCAGCGCAATCCCGATTTGCTGATGTTTGGATATCGCAACGTTGGCAGCATATCCGCAGAACGGGGTACGGGCGAGTTTTATGAAGATGACGAAGTTGGTGCTGCAAAACGAATTTCTTTTTCTATGCGGCAGTACCTATTCAGTTCTCTCTGGAGCAAGGTGTTCAAAAGGAAGATAATTGAAAATAATGGGTTGCGTTTCAGAACGGATCTTTCCATAGGAGAGGATCAGCTGTTTATTTTTTCCTATGCCATGCACATACGGTCGATTTCATCGATAGATGCTTTGCTGTATAATGTTGATGTAAGCAATGAGAATTCCCTTTCCCGCAAGGGTCGCCACTATCTGACGGGGCAACTGATGGAGGTTAACCGCCGGATGTATGCAGCTTATCACGCAACGGAGCATTCGCCGGAGTCGGCGCATTATTATGAGGCGGGACTTGCATGGATGACCTACCGAAGTGCCTATTCCTGCTGCAAGGAGTTACTGAAGTTTAACTGCTCGGCCAAACAGCGGCGGCGAGAGATACGGAAGATCTGCAAGTTGTACCGCGCGGAAAAAATCAAGCCTGTCGGTTGGAAGTGTTGGTGTATTGCCTTGCCGGTGAAATTAGGCTTAAGCATGGCTATAGATTGGTTAATAAGTTGCCGGGTAAGATGATGGATCAAAGCAATGAAGGTGACTAAAATACTTCTCATTTCAGCGTCTCTCAAAATCGGCGGAGCCGAGAAGGTTGCGGCGGATATCGGCTTCCATGCAGATCCGCAGAGATACGAGGTTCATTACGTTGTGTTCGGCGATGAAATCGGCGCGTATGAGCCGGAGCTGCAAGCGAAGGGGTGCAAAGTATTCCATTTGCCGCAGCCGTCGGACGGGTATCATGCTTATATGAAAAAACTGAAAGTGCTGATTAATACATACCGTTACGATGTGATTCACGCGCACACGATGTTCAATATCGGTTGGGCTATGTTGGCGGGCAAACTCTGCGGTGTACCTGTGCGGATTTCCCATGCACACTCGGCACTGACGGAAAAGCGCAGCTTAAAGGTGCGCATATATGAAGCAGCAATGCGGTTTTTGATTCGGACATGTGCCAACACTTTTGCAGCTTGCGGTATGAAAGCAGGTGCGAGGCTTTACGGCGAGCATTTTTTCAAAAGCAAAGGAACGCTTATTCTGAACGGCATTGACACACAGAGTTTTTCGTTCGATACGGAAAAACGACATGAATGCAGAACAAAGCTTGGTTTGCAGGATAAATTTATCATTGGACATGCCGGGCATCTTGCAACAGTCAAGAATCAGGTGTTCTTGCTGAATTTGATGCCTGAGATTCTGAAAAAGCGAGCAAATTCATACTTGCTGCTGCTTGGCGAGGGGGAGGATCGTCCAATGTTGGAACGAAAAATCCGAGAACTGCACTTGGAAAACTATGTCCGCATGACCGGAAATGTCCGCAACGTGCCGGACTACTTGAACGCGATGGACGTTTTCGCTTTCCCATCGCTTTATGAAGGAATGCCGTTGTCCATTATCGAGGTGCAATCCAATGGGCTTCCTTGTGTGATTTCCGATCGGGTGCCGGAGGACGTTTTTCTGACAGACCTGCTCCAACCGCTGCCGCTGAACGAGCAATCGGCATGGGTGGATGCGATTTGCGGTGCGAAACGAGAATCGTCTGAAAAATATGCCGCACAAATGCGGCAGTCCGGATTTGATGCCGGCACTGTAATGAAAAAGATTTATGCGATTTACGAAAGCAGATAATATGATTAACATCCTCTTCTTCATCGAATCCCTTTCCGGCGGCGGGGCCGAAAAAGTTCTTTGCAACCTTGTAAACGCAATGGACAAGGAGCGGTTTTCGATAACCGTTCAGACGCTCTATCCCGAGGCCGTGAAGGAAAAACTCGCACCGGGCATTAAATATAAATATTGCTATCCGGCAAAGAATCGCATGACGGATTTGCTGATGCGGACAGAAGCGGCACTCGGTTTGACTTACCCGCTGCATATCAAGGGCGATTATGATATTGAGGCTGCTTATCTTGAATGCGGTTCAACAAAAATCATGGCGGGCTCAACAAATAAAAAAGCATTGAAATTGGCATGGGTTCATTGTGATTTGAAAAAGAAGGCGGGCAATGTTGACAAGTTCATAAAAAGTACGGCAGTTCATTATCGAAAATATGATTCTGTCGTATGTGTGTCAGAAGATGTTAAGAAGAGCTTTATAGAAATGTATGACATGGCCGAAAAGGTTGGCACTGTTTATAATTGCTATAATGATACTGAAGTGGTGCTGAAAGCTGATATGCCTGCATTCGATCCGATATTTAGCGAAGAAACGACTAAAAAAGACCCTGTGGTTGTTGCTGTGGGAAGACTGACAGCGCAGAAGGGCTTTGATAGGTTGTTGCGCACACATAAGCGACTGACGGATGAAGGCATACATCATCGCCTGAGAATATTCGGAGAGGGTGAAGAGCGAAAAAGCCTTGAGACTTTTATCAAGCAAAACGAGCTTGGCGATTCTGCTGCTTTATGCGGCTTCCAAAACAATCCGTATCCTATGTTGAAGTGTGCGGATCTGTATGTTTGTTCTTCTCTGTATGAAGGATTCAGCACGACTGTTGTCGAAAGCCTTATTCTCGGCACGCCGGTCGTAACCACGGATTGCACGGGCATGCGTGAGATCCTCGGCGACAGCGAATACGGCTTAATTACCGCAAACGATGACGAAGCATTTTATGAAGGCGTCAAACGAATGTTGACCGAACCGGGACTGCTGGAGTATTACGCGGGGCAGGCTAAGCTGCGCGGGAAAGACTTTAAATGCGAGAGATTGGCAGGGGAGACGGAAGCTTTTTTTGAAGCGGAACTGCGAAAGAAACGGGGAGAGTAAATGGGCGTAAAAGTCTATTACTATGTTGTTGCGGCGGTACTGGGTTTCGGCTTTTTGATTCCGCAGCACGGCAATAAGAAAAAAATTTATATCGCACTTATGGCGATTCTGCATACATTCATCTGCGGCTGGCGGTATATGTACCTTACAGGCGATTTGCGCAAATATGCATGGGGGTATTATAACATAATTGAACCGGGTTGGTTCAGCGCCGAAGTTTTCAACGGAGGCAGGAATTTCGGATTTTTCTGGCTCCAAAAACTGTTTTCGACAGTATCCGACGGCGATTTTCAGGTATTTCTTATCTTTATCGCAATTGTGACGGAGGCCGCGGTTGCAGTCATTGTATTTCGTTATTCGCCTGCACCTTGGCTCAGCTATCTGCTTTGGAATTGTTTTGGCTTTTATGTGTTCGGGTTCAGTGCAATTAAACAAGCATTGGCAATGGGCTTATTAATGTTTGCTTTTATCGGCATTATGGAGGAGAATCCGAAGAAATTCCTTCTTTGGACCGCATTGGCCGGATGTGTCCATGTTCCGGCGTTGATATTTCTTCCGGCGTACTGGATTGCAAAAAGCCGACTGAATACAAAAAAACTCATACTTTATGCGATTTGTGCGGCTTTGATATTCGTATTCAGAAATCAAATCGTCATGTTTATCAGTAATTTCTATTACGATGAAACGTACTTTATGGTTAATACCCGCGTGGGCGGCCGCTTTTTGATAATTGTGGCACTCGTTATTGCCGGAATCGTGCTGCGCGGTTTCTCCGGAAAGAATTTTACAAAGCTGCTCAATCTCATGATAGTTGCAGCCGTTTTGCAGATGTTTTCCGGGTTTGACAATGTCTTTACGCGCCTTACGGATTATTATTTTCAGCTTCTGATCCTGTATCTGCCGATGATGTTCTATCCGGAAAAGGATACGGAATTGGGCAAAATCCGACGGCTGACCCTCTCGGGGCAGCAGCGGGCTGCCGCACTTTTATGTGTTGTGCTTTTTGCATGTGCATATTACTTCGTTACGAACCTGAATGTAACAATTCAAAATGAGGTTGATAATTATCTGAACTATCGTTTTTGCTGGGAGGTAAAACGATGATATTCAGCGTTATTATCCCTTGCTATAACTGCGTTAAAACGCTGGAAAGAACAGTTGAAAGCATTCGGGTCTGCGGATTATCGGATTATGAAATCCTGCTCATTGATGACGGCTCGAACGACGGCACGGCGGAACTGTGCGACAGGCTTTGCGGAAAATATGAGGGAATCAGATGCGTTCATCAGTCGAACAAGGGTGTGTCTGCGGCACGAAACCGCGGGATTGACGAAGCACGCGGGGAGTATATTTGGTTTGTGGATTCTGATGACACGGTGGATGAAGATTCGCTTCGCGGTGTTTTGGAAACAGCTTTGCTTAAAAAGTCTGATATGTTATTGTTCGGCATGAGTTTTGATTACTACAACCACGGAAAGATGTATCTGCGGGAAAACCTTAATCCTCCGTCGGAAGGTATGTTGAGCTTGCAGAATCTGAAGGATGATTTCGATGAGTTTTACAACTGCAATGCATTAACCCCGGTTTGGAACAAATTGTTTCGCAGCGATTTACTGAAAAAGTGCGGAACACGCTTTCGCGAGGACATGTTCCTTATGGAAGATTATCTTTTCGTGCTTGAGCTGCTGCCGTTCTGTAAAGAAATTTATTCCTTAAGAAAGCCGATCTACAGATACAGACAGGCGGAGGACGAGAGAAGTGCATACAGGAGACTGCAAAGGATTGAGAATCTTGCGGAGTACATGCAGCCGTTTGAGCAAGGCCTTAAGACTCTCGGAATTCCATGTGAACACGTGGAAAACTTGTACAGCATGCTTTTGAAACAGAGGATGTACTATGCTTCGTTTTCCGAAATCCGCAGTCTGGTTGCGCAGCATAACAGGGGAAAATACTGCCGCTTAAAACAGCCGCATCCGTTAAAAATTTATCTGTGCAGCAGATTGGTTCAAATTCGGCACAAACTTGCGGTGGCGGTGAAAAGCAGCAGCTTTTATCGAATAAACAGTGCGGACAGAAAACATGACTAAAAGAATTTCCTATATTGACAACACTCGTGCGATTTTAATTGCTTTGGTTGTTTTGGGGCATATTCTGAATTACGCAAACCCGAAATACGATATTGTACCGTATGTTTTGGTGCAGCAGTTTTTGGATTCGTTTCATATGCCGGCATTCTTCATTCTGTCGGGAATGCTTACGGACGGCGATAAATGGCGGGGGAGATCCGTCGGAAGTTATTTTTTGCATAAGGCGAAAACCTTGCTTGTTCCGTATCTGTTTTTTGAGTGCGTTGCGATTCTGTATAAGCATTTTGTGCTTCGTTCTGTATCAATTGCGGAAGGGCTGCGGTTGATGCTGACTTTCCGCTGCAACATCGGCGCGGACTGGTTTTTGCCGGCAATGTTTGCGGCGTGCGCGCTGTATTGTTTATATATACGTTTTCCCAAAAAACTTGCGTGGGGAATCGGCGGCGGTTTGCTCTTCATTGCACTTCGGTTTATGCCGGCAGGACATGTTCCGACATTGATCTTCCGCGGTGCACTCGGCTTTGTGTTTATGCTGGCGGGCAATCTGCTGAATAAACCGCTGACCGAATTTAAAACATGGAAAATCTGCGTTGCTTTTGCACTCACTGCCGCAGCGGCGGCAATGTATTTAAAACTGTCAATAAACAACAGCTTTTTCAGCGGCAAACTGGATAATCCCGTGCTTTATCTTGTAAGCGGAATTTGCGGAACGTACTTTGTTATGGGGATTGCTCGGTTGATTCCGTGGAAATGGGTCGGCTGTATCGGGCAGAATGCTTTAACAATAATGGGCACGCACCAACTTGTACTTTATACCGTGAAAATCGGAAGCAGTCCGCTTTGGGTTGTCGGAAGTTTTCTTTTGATTGCCGCCGTTGAAGCCGTTCTGATTTTTGCGATTAACCGATTTTGCCCAATGCTTGTAGGGAAGAAAAGAAAGGAAAAATCAAATGGCTGAAATTAAGCGTCAAACTGAATTGGATATCCTGCGGTTGCTGGCAACGTTGGCGGTGATAATGATCCACGGCGGTTTGAATCCACTGACAGATAATTTAATGATAAAATATATGTACAGGGGAATGCATGCCGCCATTGTATGGTGTGTTCCTGTTTTTTTCATGATTTCCGGAAGGTTTTTCCTTGATCCCGAAAGGGATGTGAGCGCAAAAAAAATACTCACTGTGTACCTTCCGCATATTATTGTTCCCTTCCTTGTTTGGTCAGGCGTATATACGGCATACGGGGTGATCTCCGGGAGCTACAGCCATTTGAGCACTTTCGGTGTTATTGCAGAGTTTATCCACGGTCCGTATCATCTCTGGTTTCTCTATTCGTTGGCAGGCTTATACTTATTGACCCCGATTCTGAGAAAGGCAGCAGCGGACGGAAAAACACTTGCGTACTTTCTGATTATGTTTGCTGCCGTGAACGTTGTGACGCAGTATCTTATCTATGTTCCGAAAATCGGCGGGATGATTTCGGATTTTATTGAGAGAACAGGATTAAGAGCTGTAACCGGGTATATGGGATACTTTATGCTGGGGTACTTTTTATACAGCAAAAAGGACAATATGAGCAAAAAAACAGAGACTGCAATATATGTTATCGGCATACTGATGCTGATTGCAACAATTGCAGCGGAGTGCTTTATAAGCGAAGAACTGCGAAAAACAGACTTCGTAAAACAATACATGAAGCCGAATGTTATACTGTATTCAGCGGCGATTTATACATTTTTTGTTATGAAAATGTCAAAGATACATTACAGCGAAAGAACGCGCAAGGGTTTTGCCGTGTTTACTGAATGCGGATTCGGTGTGTACTGCATTCATGCAATATTGAATGAATTTGTTCCGACTCCGGTTATAAAGTCACTTCCGTTCATAACATCATTGTTGAGGGTGGCCTGCCTTTATGCACTCAGCCTTGCATTGACTTGGCTTATCCGAAAAATCCCGTTTGTGGGAAAAAAGATCACATGAGGTGTGAACATGGACATTGATTTTGTTGTTCTCTGGGTGGATGGGAACGACCCGGAGTGGCGGGCGGAAAAGGCTAAATATCAGGGAGCGGTGACGGACGACAGCAACTCCGTCAATCGTTTTCGGGATTGGGGGCTTATGCCCTATTGGTTCCGCGCCGTTGAGAAATTTACGCCGTGGGTGCACAAAATTCATTTTGTTACCTGCGGACATGTTCCCGAATTCCTGAATTTGGATCATCCGAAATTGAGTCATGTCTCGCATTCGGATTTCCTCCTGAAGGCTGCTTTGCCGACATTCAGCTCCCATGCAATTGAAATGAATATTCATCGGATTCCGGGGCTTGCGGAGCATTTTGTTTATTTTAATGATGATATGTTTCCTCTTCGTCCGATGCCCGAAACGGCTTTTTTCCGCGGCGGACAACCATGCACCTGCGGGGAAGAGCATCCGATAGGGCTCATTGGTGAAATCGGAATCTGGCAGCATGCGGCGGTTAACGATCTCGGTGTTGTAAATGCGCATTTCAACAAGCGTAAGCAGGTGAAAAAATTCGGGAAAAAGTACGTGAACCGCGTTTATCGTTGGCAGGACAATATTCGTACCAAAGCTGTTGAAAAACTGTTCCCGGATTATTTTACAGGGTTTAAAAACCTTCACGCTCCCGCCGCATACACCAAAAGTACTTTTGAGGCCGTTTGGAATGCCGAACCGGAATTGCTGAAACGCACGACTCTTCACCGTTTCCGCTGCGCCGATGATGTGAACCAATGGGTCTGTCTGTGGTGGCAGATAGCAAGCGGGAATTTCGCGCCGTTCAACACGGATAATTTTGTTTCCTGCACCGATGAAAGCACCATTGACAACCTGTGCAGAATAATTTGCGAACAAAGTCACGATATGCTTTGCGTAAACGATCCCGAAAAGGCCGTGGATTTCGACAGCTTGGCTTTGCGGCTGCGCAAGGCATTCGAGAGCATTTTGCCGAACAAGAGCGGGTTTGAAAAGTGAAAAAGAAGTTGATTTTTATAACCGAAGCCCTGTGGATCGGCGGGATTGAAACGGCATTGGTGAATTTGCTTAATCGCCTTGATTACAACAGATTTGACGTGACCTGTCTTGTTTTGAGGGACAGCTTGGACGTTGCGGACAGAATAACGCCGCAGTGCCGCCTGATAGTTTCCGACAGACAACACAAAGTGACGTTCCCAAAGGGGTACGGCTGCAAGCGTTTGTACAATATCATGGAGGAACCGCAGAATGCAGCGAAATTCCGCCGTTTCATATGGTTCGCGCTTCGCGTCGTTTTTCGCGCCGCGGAGGCAAGATGCTATGCCTCGTACGTGAAAAAGCAGCTCAAAGGCGTACATTTTGATACGGCGGTCATATACAGCGATCGCGCTGCCGAAACGGCTGTCCGTGCCGTCTCGGCGGATAGGTTTCTGATGTTTTATCATCACGGCGCAATGCGGCGGGAGTATCACGATTCATACGGATACAGAAAGGCAGACAAGGTAATTGCGGTTTCGCCTGCATTGGCGGAAAAACTGCGCGCATACCGTTCGAAATATGCTGATAAGATTATTTCGGTCAACAACATAATCGATATCGACGGCGTGCGGGAGAAGGGACTTGACATCCCGACAGTGAAATTTTCTGCGGATTGCTTCAATATCGTTTCCTGCGGGAGGCTGTCGCATGCCAAGGGCATGGATATTGCTGTTGATGCCTGCGCAAAACTTGTTGCTGACGGGTTTACGGGATTTCACTGGTACATAGTCGGCGGAGGGCCGGAAGAGTCCGCCCTCAGGGAGCAGATAATGCGGCTCGGATTGGAAGACTGTGTTTCCCTGCTCGGAATGCAGTCGAATCCCTACCCGTATATCCGCTGCGCAGACCTTTATGTGCAGCCCAGTCGGTTTGAAGGACATTGCGTCACGGTATTGGAAACGCGGCTTTTGGCTGTGCCGATAATTGCGACGCGAAACGCTGCGGCGGAGCAGATTGACAATGAAAGAACCGGTTTGCTTTGCGAATCAGATGCGGATTCAATTGCCGCAGCGATAATACGGCTTTACAACGCGCCGAAATTGAGAGAGAGCATACAAGCGGAATTGCAAAATCACGATTTCGAACGCGATAATTCCGCAATTTTGAAGCAGCTTTATTCATTGTTATAATTCAAAGGAGTACTGATGAACGAACAACATTTCAACACGGTCATAAAGCCCAAAAGCGGCTGGTTTGACCTTCATCTCAAGGAGGTTTTCGCATACCGAGATTTGATTTTCCTCTTTGTCAAGCGTAATTTTGTGTCCAAATACAAGCAGACCGTTCTCGGGCCTGCATGGGCGATAATTCAGCCGCTTTTGACAACGGTTGTTTTCACGCTTGTGTTCGGAAATATTGCGGGGTTGGCACCCGACGGTGTGCCGTCGTTCGTATTCTATCTGTCGGGAACGGTACTGTGGACGTATTTTTCAAACTGCCTCACACAAACGGCGAATACCTTTGTTGCCAACAGTGCAACAATTGGAAAGGTGTATTTTCCCCGGCTTGTAATGCCGATTTCAACGGTTTTTTCAGAGCTTATCAGCCTTGCGATTCAATATGTGTTTTTGATTATCTTTCTTGTTTATTATGCAGCAGCAAAACAAGGGGTGCAGCCTAACCTGTGGATGCTGATGACTCCGCTTATCGTGCTGCAATTGGCAATGCTCAGCCTCGGCTGCGGTATCATTATTTCCGCGCTCACAACAAAGTACCGCGACCTTGCGATGCTTGTCGGGTTCGGCACGCAGCTCTGGATGTACGCTTCCCCGATTGCATACGACATGTTCCGTTTTACCGCTTTTGCCCCCGGCGGGAAGTGGCATGCGCTGTATATGTGCAACCCAATCTCGCCGATTGTAAATCTGTTCCGCTATGCATATCTCGGAACGGGCGCAATCGAATGGAAGTACTATTTCATCGGCTGGGGGATAACTCTTGCCCTGCTCTTCATCGGCATTGTGCTGTTCAGCAGGGTGGAAAAGACTTTTATGGATACCGTCTGAGGAAAGAAAAATGGACGAAATTGCAATCAGAATAGAACATGTTTCAAAGGAATACCGCCTCGGTGCAATCGGCGGCGGCACACTGCGCGGTGATCTGCAAAGCTTAATGGCGCGTATAAAAGGGCGGGAGGACCCGAACAGCAAGATCGGCTCCGACTCGTCAAAACGCATGGGCGAAAGATTCCTCGCGCTGGATGATGTGTCTTTTGAGGTGAAAAAGGGTGAAGCCCTCGGCATAATCGGGCATAACGGCGCAGGCAAGTCCACGCTGCTGAAGCTGCTTTCACGTGTAACCGCGCCGACAAAGGGTACAATAAGTTATAACGGCAGGATCGCTTCCATGCTTGAAGTCGGCACGGGTTTTCATCCCGAGCTGACAGGGCGGGAAAATGTCTATATGAACGGCGCAATTCTCGGCATGACGAAGGCGGAGATAGACAGGAAATTCGATCAGATAGTCGAGTTTGCCGAGATGGAAAAGTTCATAGATACTCCCGTGAAACGTTATTCAAGCGGCATGTATGTTAAACTTGCGTTTGCCGTTGCCGCGCATCTGGACAGCGAAATCATGGTTATGGACGAGGTTCTCGCCGTCGGCGATATGAAGTTCCAGCAAAAATGCCTCGGCAAAATGGACGATGCAGCAAATTCGGAAGGCCGTACCGTGCTCTATGTCAGCCATAATATGAACACGATTCGCCAGCTTTGTACAAGATGCATCGTGCTTGACCACGGAAAGCTGATTTTTGACGGGGACGTGGAAAAGGCGATTGAAATTTATATGGAACGAAATATTAGAATGTCTACCGTATGTAGATGTATGGGCGAAAGAGCAAGCAAGGACATTGATTGCAAAGCACATATAAATGAAATTGTATTCGATAAAAAGAACGGTTTGCCAATATACGAGGATGGCGAACCGATTGTATTGAGGGTGAAGTATTCAGCGCGAGAGACGATTAAAAATGCGGCATTTAGAATTGCTCTGCACACTCCGGATGGAATGGTGGCGGGTATGGCTACGACAAAAAGGAACTTAGATATCTATAAAGGTGAGCATGAATTTACGTTGATAATCCGGACGGATGGCCTTAGCCCAGGAAAGTATAATTGCTTTGCTGTCATATATTCTGTGAATGATTTCGGTAGTAACCGAGTGCATGATAGGGTAGAAAATGCCTGTGGCTTTGAAAAAGTTTTGAAAAATCATGAAACAAATAATATGCTTTGGAATCATACAACATGGGGATATGCAATGCTGCCAGAAATAAGCATAGCAATGAGTGAAAGAGGGCAATGAGTCTATGGCAGAAATATCAGTCATTGTACCAATCTATAAGGTTGAGAAATATATAGATCAATGTATTCAGAGCATTTTGGAACAAACATTTTCGGATTATGAAGTTATACTTGTTGATGATGGTTCGCCAGACAACTGCGGTATAATATGTGATGAATACGCAAAAAAAGATAAACGCGTACATGTAATACATCAAAAAAATGGCGGTATTTCTGCAGCAAGGAATGCTGGGCTTAACCGTTTTTTTTGTAATGTAGATAACAAATATGTGACATTTATAGACAGCGATGACTGGATATCGGCATATTATCTTGAGCAGCTTTACACAACTGCAATAATGACAGATGCAGATATTGTTTCCTGCGATTATTCTTCTAAGCAATTGGTTGAGAACAATGGGAAAACAAACTCTGATAATATCAGAATATTCAGCGGAAAAAATGCACTCATTGAAAGGTATAATGGCGATGCGCAGATAAGAGTTTCCTCTTGGGGAAAATTATATCGAAGAAATCTTCTCGAAGGTCTGAGCTTTCCGGAAGGAAAAATTCATGAAGACCAATGGTTCAGCACGATGGCATATTATTTTGCAAATAGAACAGTATTTTTGAATGATAAACTTTATTTTTATCGTTTGCGGAATGACAGCATTACAGGTTCTGAGTTTTCCATGAAGAGATTTGATAATATTGAGCTTATGGATTGGGTCATACGGGTTTTTAAAGATAATAATGATATACAGTTAACCGAACTTGCAAGTTTGCATAGGGAAAAAACCTGTGCCCAATATGTTTTAATGTCCAAGGTTAAAAGTGCCGGGCGCATACCATCGCAATTTAGGATGAGCAAAAACAAGGCTCTATTAATAGTGCATAGATATTTGCCGAAGGAAAAATTTATTCAGTATTTTCAAATGATTTATCCGCGAATTTATCGAGTGTATAAGCTCCTGTACGACATCAAACAAAAAGTAATTTTCAAGAGGTAACTATGAAACTTGCTGTTATGACATGGTATCATTACCATAACTATGGAACAGCTTTACAAGCAGCGGCAATGCAAGCTGTGCTGAGGGACATGGGGCATGAGCCGCAGCTTATACAGTATCGCCCATGCGGATATTTCAGGACTCTGCCGGACTACAGCATATCGGAGTTCGGCCGGAGAATCCGCATCAAGCTGATGCGAACATCAAAACCGGAGCCGTGCGGGCTCAAATCAGAGCTTCGGGATAGAGCTTTTGATTCATTTCTCGAAAGAAATATCAAATTCACTGAGCCGTGCCGTACACTCTCTGACCTCGAACTGCTGAACGACAAATTCGATGCCTTTATTTGCGGAAGCGATCAGGTATGGTCTCCGCTCGCATATGACCCGCACTATTATTTGAATTTTGTTCATGATAATGCGAAAAAAATCGCATATGCACCAAGCATGGGTGCTAAAGAAATCAGAGACAGGTATATCAAGGCGGATATATCCCACCTGCTTGACGGATTTGGTGCGTTGTCGGCTCGCGAGGACTCCGGTGCGAGACTCATATGCGGGTTGACCGGACGTCACGTAGAGGTAGTGGCCGACCCTACGTTGCTGTTTGATGCGGAAAGATGGGAAAAAATCTGCTGCGCTGACGAAGATAGAACAGCACGGTACCTTCTGGTATATATGCTTGGCAACAGCGACGAGCAATGGGCGGCAATAGAAAAAACGGCTTCAAGTAGGGGACTTGCGCTGCGCATTATACCGGTATTCGAACAGGATACCAAACGCAGCGGATGCGTAACTGAACCTGTAGGACCGGAGGAATTTGTAAAACTGTTTCGGAATGCAGAGTACGTCTGTACCGATTCATTCCATGGAATGGCCTTTTCACTGATATTTCACCGAAATTTCACAGCGTTTGCACGGTTCAGAAAAAATGATCCGAAAAGTCAGAATTCCCGCATGGAGCATTTGCTTAGACTGACGGGAATGGAAGGGCGCCTTTTTTCCGGGAGAAATGCAGTAGAAATAGCGAGTGCGGAGACCGATTTTGAACGTGCTGAAGCTGCATTGAATATCCTGCGCGGGACATCTCTGGAGTACATTAGATCTTCGCTTTCGCATGTTATTCCGCCGGAAAAGCAATCCGCAAACATTAAGGCACGAAGCAGCCTGTGCTGCGGTTGTGGGGCGTGTGCCGCCGTGTGTCCGACCTCGGCAATAAAAATGGAGATGAGTGACAATGGCTTTCTTACAGCAAAACTCGATGGCAAGATTTGCGTGGAGTGCGGCAGATGTACAAGAGTATGTCCGTTTGGAACAGAGAACATGAACTGTGCGGCAGAGGATGCACAACTGTATTCTTTCAAGAATCCGGATGGCAATGTACTGCTCAATTCAACGAGCGGCGGTGCGGCGTACAGCATAGCAAGGTTGCTGGTTCGCAGAGGCTATAAGATTGTCGGATGCATGTTCAATGCGGAGAAGCAACGAGCTGAGCATATTCTGATATCTGACGAAGGCGAACTGTATAAGGTTCAGGGGTCGAAATACATTCAGAGTGATTTTTCGGATGTAATAAAAAAAATCCGTGCCGAGGATAAGAGTATAGCACTCGTTGTATTCGGTACACCTTGTCAGATAGCGGCAGCCCGTCGTGTACTGAAAGAATGGAGCAACGTCATTTTTGTTGATTTGGTTTGTCATGGTGTTCCAAGTTATCATCTCTACGAAAAGTATGGGGACTTCATACACCGTACCTCCGGAGTTGATAATAAACGGATGCAGATGGTATTCAGATACAAGCCGAAGTCATGGCGAGATATATATTTATATGCTTCAGACGGGGAGAAAAGCTATTGCTGTTCAAAAATGAGCGATCCATTTTTCCGCATGTTTGAAGCAGGCAACTGCTATATGGAGAGTTGCTATGAGTGCAGATGGCGTTCAGATTCTGAGGCGGATATCCGACTCGGCGATTATTGGGGACCAAGATTCGAAGAAGACAAAACCGGTGTGAGCATGATAGTGTGCTTTACGGAAAAAGGGCGCAGGGCTGCTATGGATGCGGCTTCGGCCTGCGGCGCTATAGCGGAGAGTCAGCCAATAGAGGACTATCTTAAGTACCAACAGAGAAATAATATACCAAAGCCGGTTTTTTATGATACGCTGATGCGTGAGCTAAAGAGTAAAGACAAAAAGCTTGAATCCTTTGTGGACAGATATGCGGTACCACTGGAAAGCAGAAGCCTATCATTCGGTGAGCATTTAAAATATATACTTAAGATGGTAACATATAAGGAGCCGAAAAATGATACCTAAGATTATTCATTATTGCTGGTTTGGCAGAAACCCTTTACCGAAAACTGCTGAAAAGTGCATTCGAAGCTGGAAAAAGTATTGCTCGGACTATGAAATCATTCGCTGGGATGAGAGCAACTTTGATGTAAACTGCAATGAGTATTGCAGGGAGATGTATGAGCAAGAAAAATGGGCATTTCTTACTGATTATGTGAGATTAAGGGTTGTGTATGAGAATGGCGGTATATATTTGGATACGGATGTTGAAGTGATAAAGCCGCTGGATGATTTGCTTCATAATTCTGCATATATGGGATTGGAAACGACCGATAAAGTTAACACGGGTTTGGGCTTTGGGGCGGAAAGGAATCATTGGTTTATCGGCGAAAACATGATTTATTATGAAAAATGGAGAAGTTCAGATTCGGTTGAAACATGTCCGATAATCACAACAAGATTGCTTGAGTCAAAAGGATTAATTTACAACCATTTGAATGTTAACCATTTGAATGGTGTGACAGTTTATCCGACTGAGTATTTTTGTGCAAAGAATTCACATACAGGAGAAGTTTGCATCACAAAAAAAACATATACGATTCATCATTTTGATGCGTCGTGGCAGACAGAGAGTGAGCGCACGAAAACACTGAATCGGTGGCACGATTACAAGATTGAACGACAAAGGAAAATTCCAAAACGTATAATTAGAAAAGTATTAGGAAATGATAATACTGAATTACTCAAGCGCATTTTCCGCATCAAATGAAAGTAAAAAAGCAAGTTTTCAGGATAATAACCGCCGCGGCTGTACTTTTCATCCTCGCTCTAACTCTTTCCGTTTTGCTCTCGGCTGTTTGTCTTCATGTGCAGCACTACGAAATTGAGCTGCGCGGACTTCAATCAAAGGTGCGGTTGGTTCTGCTTTCCGACCTGCATTGCAAGTCATTCGGGAAGGACAACGCGCGTCTGCTTGCAAAGGTTGAAGCGCAGTCGCCGGATGCAATTTGTCTTGCGGGTGATATGATCGACAGGAATGCGGATGCCGAAGATGTGCAAAAGTTTCTTGATTTTATTAAAGCATTGTGTAAAATCGCGCCGGTATTCTTTTCACCGGGCAATCACGAACTCGGATATATGGCGTCAGATGAGCTGCTTCTTGATCGCATTGAGAAATCCGGTGCGGCGGTGTTCAATGACAGTTATGCGGATGTTATTCTTGCGGGTCAGCCGCTGCGCATCGGCGGCACAATGGGGCATGGGTTTGCGTTCGGCCGCACGGAAGAGGAGTTTGCCGCATCGCCGGAATACAAATTCTTGAAAGAATTTGAAAATACCGATTTGCCGAAAGTCTGCCTTGCACATATGCCGGACACTTTTATTTTCAACGGTGCGTACAGCATGTGGAATATCGACCTTGTTCTGAGCGGACACACTCACGGCGGTCTTATTCGAATGCCGTTTGTCGGCGGGCTGTATGCGCCGATGCAGGGATGGTTCCCGAAATACGACAGCGGAAGCTTCCGATTGGGCGACAATATGCAGATGATCATCACCGCCGGAATGGCGGGACACGGCATAATACCGCGGGTGAACAACCTGCCGGAAATTGCAGTGATTGATCTTGTTCCCGGGGAAGAAAACGCACAGTAAATAACAAGACGATGACAGAACAAACGGGACTGCCGCAGACGGAATTTAATGTTTGCGGCAGTCTCGTTCTTTTGTCGATATGCCGAGGTTATCAGTTGAAATTCAACACGACGGGCTTGCTGTCGTCAATTGTGTTCCGGTCAGCCGTTTTGAAAATATGAAACGAGAACTCGACCGTTTCAAAGTTTTCAATGTTGTTTTCATCAAGTTCGGTCGAACTGAAAACTATGCAGTCAACGGCACTTTTCCCCGCACAAACTTCGCAGGAAAAATAAGTGCCGACCATAAATCCGTTTACCGATTCGTCCCGTGTTTGAACGGTCATGTCTTTTATGCACAACTTTGGTGGAACAATCAAAAAACCACACGAATGAAATGCTTCAAATGCATTTCGGGGCTCGGTCGGAACACGCATACCCAAATCTGATATACTCTCCCTTAACTCTTGACTATTTTCGCCTGCAACTATATAATTATTGTTGGGTTGGTATGCGTGTGAGAAAGCGAGAGCTTTTGAACGACTTTCTGCCGCCCGCAAAATGCTTTGCAATAATTTGCCGCGCTGCGGCTTCTAAAAGGAGATTTATCAAATGATAATTATCAACGGCACGAGTTTGACGGTTGAACAGGTTGCTGCTGTTGCCAGAACGGGCGAACAGGTTGCGATTTCGGACGAGGCGAAGGCTGCGGTTAACAAAGCGCGCGCCTATGTTGAAAAGAAACTTGATGAAAAGGCTGTTGTATATGGCTTAACAACCGGTTTCGGCAAGTTTTCGGACAAATACATTCCCCTTGAGGACACTGCCGCCTTGCAGCGCAACCTCATCATTTCCCATTCCTGCGGCATGGGCAACCCCCTGCCGACGGAAGTTGTTCGCGCCGCAATGCTGCTGCGCTGCAACGCACTTTGCCGCGGCAATTCGGGAATTCGTCTTTCCACAATCGAAACCCTGCTTTCAATGCTGAACAAAGGTGTTCACCCCATAGTTCCCGAAAAGGGCTCCCTCGGCGCAAGCGGAGACCTTGCACCCCTTTCCCACATGGTTCTTGTTATGCTCGGTGAAGGCCGCGCGGAATACAAGGGCGAAATCATGAGCGGCAGGGAAGCAATGGCGGCTGCCGGTATTCCCACTGTCGAACTTGCGGCCAAGGAAGGCCTTGCACTCATTAACGGAACTCAGATAATGACTGCCGTCGGCTGTCTTGCGGTATATGACGCCGTTCAGCTCACAAAGACTGCGGATATCGCCTGCGCAATGACTGCGGAAGCACTTTTCGGCATCAAGAAGGCCTATGATCCCAAGGTTCATGCTGTTCGCGGCCACAAGGGACAGATCAACAGCGCAAAGAACCTGCTCACTCTGCTTGAAGGCAGCAAGCTTGCGTTTGATACCATTCCCGGAAAGGTTCAGGATGCATATGCACTGCGCTGCACCCCGCAGGTTCACGGAGCAAGCCGCGATGCGATCGAATACGTTTACAATGCCGTCAGCCGCGAGATTAACGCCGTGACGGACAATCCCATTATTTTCCCCGATGACGACGAAGCAATTTCCGGCGGCAATTTCCATGGCCAGCCGATGGCTCTTGCATTCGACTTCCTCGGCATTGCGCTTGCGGAATATGCAAACATTTCCGAGCGCCGCATTGAACGCCTTGTCAATCCGCAGCTCAGTGCCGGCCTGCCCGCATTCCTCAGTGAGAACGGCGGCCTTAACTCCGGCTTTATGATTACCCAGTATTCGGCCGCAAGCATGGTTTCCGAAAACAAGGTTTGGGCGCACCCTGCAAGCGTTGACTCCATTCCTTCCTCTGCAAATCAGGAGGATCATGTAAGCATGGGCACCATTGCCGCACGCAAGGCGCGCATGATCCTTGACAATGCACAGAAGGTTATCGGCATTGAGCTGTTTGCCGCAAGCCAGGCTCTTTACCTGCGCGGCGATGATAAGCTCGCTCCCGCAACAAAGGCTGTTTACAACAAAATCCGCGAAAGCGTTGCACCCATTCACGACGATATCGTGATGTACGAACAGATGAACAAGTTCGATGCAATGGTAAAGGCGGAAGAGATCGTCCGCGCGGCCGAGAGCGTTTGCGGAACCCTTGAATGATTTGCGCCGGTTATCAAAAACCGACAACCGACATCACTGACGACAGCTAAATTAAAAATACCGAAAAACCGGTAAAAAATTCAATCCTAACGAAGGAGGGAATATCAGTATGAAAAACGAACTTGTTGCAAAAGCAATGACAATCAAACTTGACAACACTCTTCCGGAGTATCCGAAAATGGAAGAGGGCTACCGCCGCGCACCGGACAGAGGTTTCCGCCTCACTCCCGCACAGGCTGAGCTTGCGCTGCGCAACGCACTGCGCTATGTTCCCGAGGAACTCCATGAAACGCTTGCTCCCGAATTCATGGAAGAACTCAAAACCCGCGGCAGAATCTATGCTTATCGCTATCGTCCCGAGGGAAGGATTTACGGCAAACCCATCGATGAATACAAGGGCAAATGCATCGAAGGCAAGGCTTTTCAGGTCATGATTGACAACAACCTTGATTTCGAGATTGCGCTTTACCCCTATGAACTTGTTACCTACGGCGAAACAGGTCAGCCCTGCCAAAACTGGCTGCAATACCGCCTTATCAAAAAATATCTTGAAGAGCTTACCGAAAACCAGACTCTCGTTGTTGAGTCCGGTCATCCTCTCGGCCTGTTTCCTTCAAAGCCCACCGCGCCCCGCGTTATCATCACAAACGCACTGATGGTCGGCATGTTCGACAACCTTAAGGATTGGGAAATTGCGGAAGAACTCGGCGTTGCCAACTACGGACAGATGACGGCGGGCGGTTGGATGTATATCGGACCGCAGGGCATCGTTCACGGAACGTTCAACACAATTCTCGGCGCAGGCAGAAAATATCTCGGCGTTGCGGAACACGGCGATCTTGCGGGCAAGCTGTTTGTATCCTCCGGTCTCGGCGGCATGAGCGGTGCACAGCCCAAGGCGGCGAACATCGCAAACGCAGTCGGTGTTTTTGCGGAAGTTGACCTTTCAAGAATCAAAACACGTTATGACCAAGGCTGGGTAAACACGATTTCAGATAACCTTGACGAGGTGTTTGCGGAAGCAAAACAGTACCTTGCGGAGAAAAAATCGATTTCGATCGCATATCACGGAAATATTGTCGATTTGCTTGAATATGCCGTTGCGCATAACATCCATATCGATCTGCTTTCCGACCAGACTTCCTGCCACAATGTCTATAACGGCGGTTATTGCCCCGTCGGTCTGACCTTTGATGAGCGCACGCGTATGCTGCATTCCGATCGTGACGAGTTCGAACGCCGAGTCAATGCTTCGCTGCGCCGTCATTTCGATGCAATCGTTGCCCTCACAAAGCGCGGCACGTATTTCTTCGACTACGGCAACTCCTTCATGAAAGCGGTTTACGACAGCGGCGTTCAGGAAATCTCCAAGAACGGCGTTGATGAAAAGGATGGCTTCATCTTCCCGAGTTATGTTGAGGATATTATGGGTCCGGTTCTGTTTGACTACGGCTACGGTCCGTTCCGCTGGGTCTGCCTGTCCGGCAAGCCCGAGGATCTCGACAAGACCGATGCAGCGGCAATGAGCTGCATCGATCCGACCCGCTGCTCTCAGGATCGCGATAACTATATTTGGATTCGTGATGCAAAGGCAAACAAGCTTGTTGTCGGCACACAGGCGCGCATACTCTATCAGGATGCCGAAGGCAGAACGAATATCGCGCTTAAATTCAACGAAATGGTTCGCAGCGGCGAAATCGGTCCGGTTATGATCGGACGTGACCACCACGACGTCAGCGGTACGGATTCCCCCTTCCGCGAGACTGCAAACATCAAGGACGGCAGCAATGTAATGGCGGATATGGCGGTTCAGTGCTTCGCGGGCAATGCCGCAAGGGGCATGAGCTTCTGTGCACTGCACAACGGCGGCGGTGTCGGAATCGGCAAATCCATCAACGGCGGTTTCGGCCTTGTTCTGGACGGCAGCGAACGCGTGGATAATATCATTCGCTCCGCAATGATGTGGGACGTTATGGGCGGCGTTGCAAGGCGCAATTGGGCGCGCAACGAGCACTCCGTTGAAACCTCCGTTAAATACAATGAAAAATGGGCGGGCAAGGCTCATATCACCATCCCCTATTTTGCGGATGACGAACTTGTGAAAAAAACTGTTGCCGATGCTCTGAAATAAGCTTCGGAAACGTGCAGGACAAATGTTAAACCGGCATTTGCCGGAACGGTATGATACGTTCTGCATACATTCTTCAAATCAACAATGCCTGCGCCCGCAGACGGCGGAAGCTCACGGCTTTTGCCCTGCGGACGCGGCAAAAATAAAGAAACAACAAACAACAAACGCAAAAAACAACCGCTCCGCATACTTCTGCGGGGCAAAAACACGAAAGGAAGTTTTCTTAAAATGGCAAAGATCATTGAATGCGTCCCGAACATCAGCGAGGGCAGGAACCATGAGGTCATCGAGGCATGTGTTGACACCGTTCGCAACACTGCGGGCGTAACACTGCTTGATTACAGCAGCGACGCAAGCCACAACCGCAGCGTTATCACCTTCATGGGCAGCCCCGAAGGCGTTATGAATGCCGCAACCGCTCTTGCCAAGAAAGCGGCAGAGCTTATTGACCTGAATCATCATCAGGGCGAACATCCCCGCATGGGTGCGGTCGATGTTATCCCCCTTATTCCCATGAAGGACGTTACAAAGGAAGAAACCGTTGAGTATTCCAAACAGCTCGCAGAGCGCATTTGGAATGAAGCGGGCATACCCATTTTCCTTTATGAAGATTCCGCTTCCGCACCGCATCGTGTAAACCTTGCGGCAATTCGCAAGGGTCAGTTTGAAGGCATGGCGGAAAAGGTCAAGGATCCGCAGTGGACCCCCGATTTCGGCGGCGCAGCGATTCACCCCACCGCAGGCGTAACAGCCGTCGGCTGCCGTATGCCCTTGGTTGCATTCAATATCAACCTCTCAACTTCCGATGTTTCCATTGCAAGCAAAATTGCAAAGATTATCCGTCGTTCAAGCGGCGGTTTCGATTGCGTAAAGGCTCTCGGCGTTATGCTTGAGGACAGGAACATTGCGCAGGTTTCAATCAACATGACCGACTTCAACCGCACTCCGCTTTACAGGGTTGTTGAAGTCACAAAGGCTGAAGCCGCACGCTGGGGCGTTCACGTTATCGGCACGGAGATCATCGGCCTGACTCCGATGCGTGCGCTCATCGATTCCGCAGAATATTACCTGCAAATCGAGGACTTCAATGCGGACAAGCAGATTATTGAAAACTATTTGCTGTAATTCAGAACACAATTAAAGACTGAACGAAATGCAGAGCATTTGCCGCTCTGCATTCCGTGAAAAGGTCAAATACCTATGCTTCTTATTAAAAACATCGGAACACTTGCAACCCCGCTCGGCACAAGCAGCCGCTGCGGTTCGGATCAGGGCAAAATCGAAGTGCTGCACAATGCGGCAGTTCTTATTGACGGTGAAAAAATCGCTGCGGTGACTGCAAACGGAGAGCTTCCGGAATATTCGGCATATGCCGATATCGTCGATGCTCACGGTGCGCTTGCAACACCCGGACTTGTTGACGCACACACCCACCTTGTTTTCGGGGGCTGGCGCGCGCATGAAGTGCCGCTGAAAATTGCAGGTGCAAGCTACCTTGATATTCTCAATGCAGGCGGCGGCATTTTGAACACGCTGACCAACACGCGCAAAGCAACCGAGGATGAGCTTTTTGAACGCGGACGCGGCTTTCTTGCGGAAATGCTCGATTTCGGCGTTACAACGGTTGAAATTAAAAGCGGTTACGGACTGGATTCGGAAAATGAGCTGAAGCAGCTCCGCGTCATTCGCCGTCTCGGCGGAGCCTGCGCACAGGATATTGCTGCCACATTCCTCGGTGCACATGCAATTCCGGACGAATATGCAGGCAATGCCGACGGGTACATTGATTTTATAATTGAACGTGTGCTGCCGGTCGTTACGGAACAGGGGCTTGCGGATTTTTGCGATGTCTTCCTCGAAAGTTCCGTATTCAACGTTCCGCAGTCGCGGAAACTTCTGCTTGCGGCACAAAAACTCGGGCTTCCGTCAAAAGTGCATGCGGATGAGATAGATCCGCTGGGCGGTTCGGAGCTTGCGGGAGAGATCGGCGCAATTTCCGCAGAACACCTTATTGCAACGCGGGACAGCGGCATTGAAGCAATGGCAAAGGCGAAAACGACTGCCTGCCTGCTGCCGCAAACCTCACTTTATCTCAACAAACCCTTTGCGCGTGCGCGTGACATGATTTCAGCGGGCGTCCCTGTTGCAATTGCAACGGATTTCAACCCCGGTTCATGTCCGTCGCTGAATTTGCAGCTTTCAATGAATCTCGGCTATCTGCGTTACCGCCTCTTCCCCGAGGAGGTTTTGACGGCAGTCACGCTGAATGCCGCATGTGCAATCGGCAAGGGCGACAGCGTCGGTTCGATTGAACCGGGCAAACTTGCGGATATCGTGCTTTGGAATGCGGATGAGCTGCCCATGCTCTGCTACAGAATGGGCTCAAATCAGGTTAAAAAGGTTATCAAGCGCGGCCGTGTCGCTGTGAAGTAATCTCAGGTTCGATTCGGAATAAATTGCCGACAGCACGGCAGAATAGTCCGAATCGGCATAATCATAACAACGAAAGGTAATTTTAAACACATGAAACTTATCGACATGGTCGTTACTGACTATCTCAACATTGTTGCTTCCGATGCTCCCGCTCCCGGCGGCGGCAGTGCGGCTGCATTCTGCGGCGCACAGGGCACAGGCCTTGTTACGATGGTCGCGGGTCAGACTGCGGTCAAAAAGAGCTATGAAGCCGATTGGCCCCTCTGTCACGAGATCATTGAGCAGGGAAAGAAAATTTACGACGAGCTGACCGCTCAGGTTGACAGGGATACGGACGCATACAACCTTGTTGCAGCTGCGTTCAAAATGCCGAAAGCAACCGACGAGGAGAAGGCCGTTCGCAGGAAAGCGATTGCCGATGCAACTCTTGTTGCAACGGAAGTTCCCTTTGAAACGCTGCGCCTTTCCGTTGCTGCGCTTGAACTTGCGGACAAAATGCTCGGTCATTACAACACCAACTGCGCAAGCGATCTCGGTGTCGGCGGGCTGAACCTTCACACCTGCGTTCACGGTGCATGGCTGAACGTTCTTATCAACCTCGGCGGCGTAAAGGATGAAGCAAAGGCTGCATTCTTCAGCGAAGAGGGCAAGAAGCTTGTTGCCCGTGCGGATGAAATTGCACAGCGCATTCAGGATACGGTAAACCACGATATCATGGGCTGAATTTAATTTGAACTCAAACGGTCGGCAGCATTCCGCAAAAGGGATGCTGTCGATTTTGCAGCGGAGAACAACACAAACATCAGCGGAGGTTTATGCCTAAAATGACGCAGAATGCTGTTATTTTCAATAAAAAAATAAATATCAGCTGCATAACGGTGATTGCAGCGGTGTTTTTGTGTGCATTCTGCGCATGCATAGGCGGACGCGGAACCGGACAGGAGTCAACTGCAGCACCGGCACTGCTCACGCCTTCCGCCGAACCGACTGCGGAGATGACGATAAAACCTTCGGCAGCCGCAACAAACGATCCGGAGGAGGATATCGTGGCTGAAATGATGACTGAAATGACACTTGAAGAAAAAGTCGGACAGCTTTTCATTGTTCGTCCGGAATCGTTGGATGAAAGCTTCACACCGAATCAGGCGCACGGCTCGGCACAGTACAGTGACACGGACTGTTCGGCGGGCATGGCGGATTTTCTCGCAGCGCATCCTGCCGGGGGGATAGCTTTTTTCGGAAAAAATATCCAAAACCCGGAGCAAACAGTTGCATTCATCCAAAATCTACAGAAAGCAAGCCGAATTCCTCTTTTCATTGCAGTAGATGAGGAGGGAGGCACGGTTGCAAGAATTGCAAACTCGCCCGCCTTCACAGTGCCGAAATATGACGGTGCTCAGGCTGTCGGAAGCACCGGCGATCCGGAGCAGGTGCGTGCAATGTATTCAGCAATAGGCGGGTACCTTGCAGAGCTTGGGTTTAATCTTGACTTTGCGCCCGTTGCGGATGTGAATTCAAATCCGAATAATACTGTTATCGGAAACAGAGCGTTCGGAAGCGACCCAAAACTTGTTGCAAAAATGGTGAATGCAGCAATATCCGGTCTGCATAAAGAAAACATTATTGCCTGCATAAAACATTTTCCGGGGCATGGGGACACGGCGGGAGATACGCATGACGGCTATGTTGCACTCGAAAAGGATTGGCAGCAGCTTTCGAAATGCGAATTGATTCCGTTTTATGGTGCAATTAATGAAACGGATATGATAATGGCGGCACATATAACGTTGACGCGCGGAAACACCGATAATCTGCCCTGTTCATTATCATATGATGCGCTGACGATGCACCTTCGCGGCGAAATGGGCTATAACGGCGTTATCATTACCGATGCGCTTGCAATGGGTGCGATTGTCGAGAACTATTCATCGAAAGAGAGCGCGGTGCTTGCGTTTAATGCAGGCGCGGATATACTCCTGATGCCTTACGACTATGCAGCCGCATTCAACGGAATTCTTTCGGCCGTGCAAACAGGCGAGATTTCGTTGGACAGATTAAATGAAAGTGTTGAAAGAATTCTGCGCCTTAAGGCGGAGTTCGGCATAATATGATTCGCAATCGAGCCTGAGGATAAACAGAAAAATAAAAAGAAAAAACAAAGAGCTTTGCAGTCGAACGGCGGCAAAGCTCTTAACATCAAAAGGGGTTCAATCGGGTGCGCAGGCCTCAGCTCTGTGCGGGCTTATAGCTGTCCTTCAGGCCGACAGTGCGATTGAAAACGCGCTTTTCAGCGGTTGAATCGGGGTCAACACAGAAATAACCGATTCGCATGAGCTGACAGCGATAGCCGGCGGGTTTGTCGGCAAGGAAGGGTTCGATAAATCCGTTCTGAATGCGAACGGAATCGGGATTCAGCTTATCGATAAAATCATCGGCCGAAACGTTTTCATCCTTCATGAGCTGTTCATAAAGGCGGAATTCAGCGGGAATCGCATCCTGAACGGGAACCCAGTGAATTGTGCCCTTGACTTTGCGGGTGCATTCGCCGCTGAAGCTTTCGGGGTCGTATGTGCAGTGGATTTCAGTAACTTTTCCGCTTTCGTCCTGTTTAAAACCGACGCATTTTACAATGTATGCACCTTTAAGGCGAACCTCTCCGTCGGGTTTGAGACGGAAAAACTTTTTCGGAGGTTCAACCATGAAATCATCGCGCTCGATATAGACTTCCCGACTGAAACGAACGGTGTGCTTTTCGCCGAACTTGGCATCGCCTTCTTCGGCAATGGGCAGGTTTTCAATTTCAACATCGATGAATTCGCCCTCGGGCATGTTGTCAATGACAACTTTAACGGGGTCAATAACGGCCATTGCACGGTCGCAATGTGCGTTCAGATCCTCGCGGACGCAGTGTTCAAGCATTGCGGAATCAACCACCGAATCAGCTTTTGCAACGCCGGCACGGGTCAGAAAGTCCTTGATGGCTTCCGGAGTGTATCCGCGGCGGCGCATTGCGCAAAGCGTCGGCATACGCGGGTCATCCCAGCCGGAGACATAGCCGCCCTCAACAAGCGCACGAAGGAAGCGTTTGCTCATAATAGTGTTGGTGATGTTCAGCCTTGCAAACTCAATCTGGCGGGGCTTATGCTCGAATCCGCAAGCCTCGATTACCCAATTGTAGAGCGGGCGGTGCGCTTCGTATTCAAGGGAACAGAGGGAATGGGTAATGCCCTCGATAGCATCCTGAATCGGGTGTGCAAAGTCATACATGGGATAGATGCACCATTTGTCGCCCTGGTGGTGATGGGTGCGGTGCAGAATCCTGTAAAGTGCGGGGTCGCGCATATTGATGTTCGGAGAAGCCATATCGATTTTCGCACGGAGGGTGCGGCTTCCGTCCGGAAACTCGCCTTCTTTCATGCGGCGGAACAGGTCAAGGTTCTCCTCAACGCTGCGGCTGCGGTAGGGACTGTTAACGCCGGGTTCGGTCAGCGTGCCGCGGTATTCGCGGATTTCATCCTTGTCAAGATCACAGACATATGCCTTGCCGTCTTTGATGAGTTTCACCGCAAGTTCGTAACATTTGTCAAAATAATCGCTGCCGTAGCAGAGCTTATCCCAATTGAAGCCCAGCCAACGGATATCCTGTTCGATTGCATCAACAAATTCGACATCCTCCTTGGCAGGATTGGTATCGTCATAGCGAAGATTGCATTTGCCGCCGAAGCGTTCGGCTGTTGTAAAATTTATCCAAAGAGCCTTTGCGTGGCCGATATGAAGATAACCGTTCGGCTCGGGCGGGAAGCGCGTTTTAACAACGGGGCTGCGCTGCATATCCTCAAGAATGAGCTCCTCGATGAAATTGCGGGGTTCAAAGTTTTCTTTTGCCGTTTCCATTTTGCGATTCCTTTCCTTTTGCAGCCTTTTCTTCGGGCGGAGAAAAACGTTTGTTCGCCCTGAGCTGCCGCAAACTTTTTAAGTGCATATTATGCGCCCAAAAACCGACTTTGTCAAGAAAAAATATCGAAAAGCTGACTCCATGCCGCTTATCCTGTGCTTGAGACGGTCGGCGCAGTGCCCGCGGACTGTATTCGCGGGCCGATTTTCAGAGTTGACTCTGCGGGGTGCCGTTGCAGCTGTGTTCGCTCCGGAACACCTGCCGTTCAGATCGATTAATCATGAATTATTTAAAATAAAGCGATGCAGCCTCATAAAATTCCCTGTCAACTTCCTTTCGGACGGTGACGGCAGTTTCAAGATCCGCTCCGACGATCGAATTGCCGTTCAATGCAACCATTTTTCCGTAATCACGCCTGACAACAAGCTCTCCGGCCTTTATGCCGAGTCTTGTTCCGAGAACACGGTCAAATGCACACGGCGCACCGCCGCGCTGAACATGACCCAAAACTACCGGGCGGCATTCAAAATACTGTGCGTCGGAGCCGAGAAGCGGATCGTTGCGCATCGTATCTTCAATCATGTCGGAAAGGTTCTTTGCAAGGTTTTTGTGAATAAGCAGCTTGTTGCCGAATGCGTCGGTTCCGAGGTCTATTTCATCGCCGCCGAGCAGTTCAAAACCTTCCGCAACAACAATGATAGTATATCTGTCTCCGCGAAGATATCTGCGGCGAACAACGGAAATTATCTCATCATAGGATTTCGGAAATTCGGGGATAAGCACAAGATGGGCATTTGCGGCAAGTCCTGCCTGCAATGCGATCCAGCCCGTGTGCCGCCCCATGCATTCGACAACGATGCAGCGGGAATGAGCCTTTGCGGTCGTTTGCAGGCGATCAATGGCCTCCATTGCAATGTTGGAGGCGGTTTCAAAGCCGAAAGTGTAATCGGTACAGCTCAAATCATTGTCTATGGTTTTCGGAACGCCGATAACGTTCACGCCGAGTTTGCGCAGCGCATTCGCAACGCCGAGAGTGTCGTCCCCGCCGATGGCGACAAGACCTTCAAGCCCGAGTGCATCAAGCACGTTGATGATTGTTGAAGTGCCGTCAGGCTGAGCAAGAACATTTGTTCGGGAGCTGCCGATAATGGTTCCGCCGAGGGTCTGTATGCCTTCCACTTCGGAAAGCGTGAGCCAATGCCCCTTTGCGTTCAGCGCACCGCGCCAGCCGTCGCGAAAGCCGAAAACTTCCATTCCTGCTTCGGCGCATTTTTCAACAACGCCGCGAATAACTGCGTTAAGTCCCGGACAGTCGCCGCCGCCGGTCAAAATGCCTATCTTTCTCATGTTGTTTTCTCCTTTTTGTGTTTATACAATGTTTTGCCCGATGGGGAATCAAAAAAGCATGGGTGTGTCAAATGAGCCCGCGTTCGCGCAGCAGCTCGAAAACCGCGTTTGAAATCGTTTCCGGAGGAAGCATCGCACCGTTTTCGGTGCACGGAATGATGACCGTGTCGGAAAAGCGTTCGGACATTTCGCGGTATTTGGCTCTTGCGCGGGCTTGAATGCCCGCACTCTTCTCGTAAACATCGCGGCCGCTGCCGATATAGTCACGGAAACCCTTTTTATCAACGTTTTTGCCTGCGCATTCGGTGTCAACGTCGAAAAACAGGTTTAATGTCGGGCGCGGAAGCCCCAGAACATCGTATTCAAGACGGAAAACCCAATCGGCAAAAGCGGAATTATCCGAACCGGGTTCGCTGATATCACGTTCGCGTATGCTCTGATAGACTGCGTTGCTGAGAACATAGCGGTTGATAAGCAGAAAATCCGCTTCCCCGTCGCGATAATTCCGAAAATCCATGAATCTGTCCATTGCGAACCAAAGCGCCATGCTCTTTTGGTCAACGGTGCTTGCGCTTACGCCCTCCGAACAGGAAAGGAATTTCCCGACCTGTTCGCCGAAAAAAGCATCATAAACAGGGTAAGCACGTTTTTGAACCGTGAACCCCCTGTCCTGAAGCCCCTTCGTGAGCAGTTCAAACTGAACTGTTTTGCCGCTGCCGTCAATGCCTTCGATTGTTATTATCTTTGTTTTACTCATATCCGATTCAATGCCCGCAGTCGTTAAAAATCGAGAATTTTGCGCAGCTGACCGATGCTTTCCGCGTCAAGCAGGGCGCGAATGTGCGTGCCTGTTTCGGTATGCTCCTCGCTCAGCAGCATTCCGCGATCGCGAATCATTGAGACAGCTTCGTATTTGCTGTACGGAACAAGAATATCCACCTCTGTGCGGGCGGAATTGAGTTTCAGCTCAACTGCACTGAGAAGCTTTTCGATGCCCGTGCCGCGCAGAGCACTGACGTTAAGTCTGTTTTCACTTTCGGCCGGAAGATCGCAGGAGGCGATTGCATCGGCTTTGTTGAAAACGATTATGCGCGGAATATCCGCTGCATGGAGGGATTCGAGAACGCCGTCAACAACGCGCATCTGCTTTTCGTGATAAGGACAGGAAATATCAACAACCTGAAGGATCAGATCGGAGTTTGAAACTTCTTCCAATGTTGATTTAAACGCCTCAACAAGGTCGTGCGGAAGTTTGTTGATGAACCCGACTGTGTCGGAAAGCAAAGCTTCCGTGCCGCCGGAAAGTGTGATTTTGCGCACAACGGGATCCAGAGTTGCAAAGAGTTTATCTTCCGCAAGCACGTTTGAGTCGGTGAGAGCGTTGAGCATTGTGGATTTGCCGGCATTTGTGTACCCGACAAGCGCAACAAGCGGAATGCGGTTCGCCTTTCGGCTTTCGCGCCGCAGTCCGCGCTGTTTTTCAATTTCGGACAGTTCGGTTTCAAGCTCGAAGACACGCCGCCTTATCCTCCGCCTGTCGATTTCAAGTTTCTTTTCGCCGGGGCCGCGCGTTCCGATGCCGCCGCCCAAACGCGAGAGAACCTGCCCCTGTCCGATAAGGCGGGGAAGACGGTAGCGCATTTGCGCAAGCTCCACCTGTAATTTGCCCTCACGGCTTGTTGCACGGGCAGCAAAAATATCGAGTATAAGCGTTGTTCTGTCAATAACGCGCGCTCCGAGGGTCTCCTCAAGCGTGCGGAGCTGAATTGCGGAAAGTTCATCATCAAAAATGAACAGATCCGCTTCAAGCTCGCTGCCCATAAGGCTGAGCTCGTTGGCTTTGCCGCTTCCGACATAGGTTGCATTGTCGATTGTGCGCCGACGGACACGAACTTTGCCGACCACAAGTGCGCCGGCGGTTTTTGCAAGCTCATTGAGCTCCTCAAGAGTGTCGTACCCTTCGTCATTATCCATGCCCACAAGGACGGCGCGTTCCTGCTCAACTGCTTCAACTTCTTTTGTCGTGCTGCGGAAACGGTCATCCGAATTGAAAATTTCCGCAATCAGTGCTTTTTGCGGGAGCTTGTAGGGCCGCATGGGTCCGTACACAAGCGCGGCGCGGCTGCCTGTGTCTTCGTCGAAATCGCCGAGATAGGCCGCGTAAAGCTGAGTGGGTTTGCCGTCCGAAACTCCGACAGCCGCCATGCAGTCAAGCTTCATTGAGCGCAGCGTTCCGAGATCAACTCCGGAAAGCCTGCCGTCCCCGCTTGGGTGCGTGTGGATGCAGCGAACGCCGCAGAGTCTGTCTTCATTGCGCACGAGGCGCATCGAAGGCATGCTGACCTTTGCGCTGTCGCCTACAGAAACATCAACAATGCTGCCGTCACGGGAAATATAGACGGAAATCTCGCGGTTGATTTCGCCGGAGCAGGCGCAAAGCTCGCTTAAAAGTTCAAATGATGCAAATTCATCAAGCCCCTGCTTAAAGTCATAAAGGCTCTTCAGTCTGTCCAACATTGCGGACTTGATGCCGGTCAGGTTGCCGTTTGGTTTGTTTGCCATTTATTCTCCGATGAAACCGCAGCGCACGCATTGCGGTACGCAGCGGTTTTTTTGCTTTATCATGCTTATTATACCCGATTGCCGCGGTTGTTTCAAGATTATTGTGTGCAGAGAGACAGGGGAATAAAAAGAAAACAAAAACAAAATCAAAAACCTTTGCCGGAAAATACGAACAAAGGTTTTTGTGGCTGCCGAACTTGGATTCGAACCAAGGATGAACGAGTCAGAGTCGTTAGTGTTACCGTTACACCATTCGGCAATAGAATCCATCCCATTGTGCCGTCCGCCCCTCTTATAATACCCGTCTAAGAAGACAGGCGCGGGTGCGACGCTAATGCTTTCGGTACCCCAAGGCAATGCAAAGCATAATGCGGGGGTGCCTTTCGCGGTTCGACTATCGCCCCTAAAGTTGGAACGAGGGTTTATAATCAGGACGTAACGAACACCGCAGGACAGACATTGGTGGGATTAGTTGGGATCGAACCAACGACCTCTACGATGTCAACGTAGCGCTCTGACCAGCTGAGCTATAACCCCTTGCCTTTCAGCACACTCTATTATACACATAATTTTGAATTTTGCAACCCCTTTTTTGAAATTTATTTTTCGGGGAAATTGTGGTATAATGAGTATAATGTTTAAAAACGGAGCAGAAATGCTTTTAAAACAAGGATTTTTTGAATTTGAACGGAGGAAAAAATTTATGGCTTTTTTTTCGAACGGCGAGGACAAGCTCAAGTTGATGATACTTTTTACCCTTGAGTGCGCCGAAATGCCTCTTTCCCGTGAACAGATTGCAACCGTAATGAGCGAAAACGGGGTTGAAAACTATTTTGACGTGTGCGAGCACATAATCGATTTGGAAGCAAACGGCTGCATTGCATCCGTGCCGACATTCAAAATGCAGATGATAGTTATGACTCCGCGCGGAGAGGAGATTATGAATCTTTTCGGCAAAAACCTTCCGAAATCCCTGCGTGAGTCGATTGAGGGATTTGTCGGCAGCAACAAAGATGAGTTCCGTCGGGAGAATACCTCGCGCATTATCACAACCCCGCTGCCGGACGGCGGTTTCGATGCAACTTTTGCACTCGTTGAAAACGGGGATGCGATATTTGAAATCCGCATCAAGCTCCCGAATGCAGAGTATACGCGTCTTGCGGAGAAAAATTGGGAGGCTCAGAATCAAAAAATATATATAGATACGCTGCTTGCGCTTGTGAAGACGTATCAGAATGCGCAAAACTCGGATGCAGCAGAAACATGCGCGCAAAATAATATATAGTGCATGGCGGCAGTTTCGTTTTTTCGCGGAATGGTTTATAATGAGTATGCTCCGATCACGGTTCGCATTCGTTTTGCTGTGCAGAGGGAATGCTGCCGGATTAAATCTGAAAGGTGGAAAACTCAATGTCAAAAACAAGAAAATATATCAGAATCATGTGCGTTATTCTGTCCGTCGCCGCACTGCTGACCTCCGCTGCGGGCTGTTCACGCAAATCAAACAAAAATGAAAAGGTATTGAAACAGATAATCAATAATCCGGATAGTTATCCGCAGCTCTCTTTTGCGGAATTCAACACGCTGATAAACGGCAAAACGGGACTTTCGGCTGCTGAACTCCCGCGGGACAAGGCTTGCGACACGGGCGATAACGGCTATGATTTCACAAGGTACATAGTCGGCGGGGAATTCATCTTCTCGTGCTATATCAATTCGAAAAAGCCGGATCAGAGCATGTACTCACTCAGCTATTTTGAAAACGGCAGCATCGTTGATGAAGTTTACGGACTTCAAAAATTTCCGGATTTCCTGAAAAAATACGGGAAATAAAGCGTAGACGGCATGTGCCGGATTTTACGTTCGGCAACATGTATTTGACGATTAACAGCCAAAGCTTAATATGAGGAATTAACATTTTATGCGTAGCTCCGTAATTACATACGCCGAGAACCATATGCGGCCGGTGTTGAAATGGGCCGGCGGAAAAACTCAGCTTCTGGATGCAATTTCTGCACGCATGCCGACCGTTTACAATGACTATTATGAACCTTTCATAGGCGGAGGTTCTGTTTTGCTTTTTCTCAGACCCGAAAAAGCGTATATAAATGACACTAACGAACAGCTGATAAATCTTTATATTCAGATTAGGGACAATGCTGAAAGTGTGATCGAGGTTGTGACAGAATTGGACAGCAGCCCGTGCGATAAAGAAATGTATTATAAGATCAGAGAGCGATATAATACAAAGATAACTTCGAATGAACTTGACTTTGAATGTGCCGCGTTAATGATATGGATAAACAAGCATTGCTTTAACGGATTGTACAGGGTAAACGGAAAAGGGACATTTAACGTTCCGTACAACAACAGGATTTCAGGGAATTCAATTGATGATGTGAATTTAATGCTGATATCCGAATACCTCAGAGGAGCGGAAGTGCAAATATCCTGTTCTGATTTTGAGGATGCCTGTAAAAAAGTAAAAAGAAATGATTTTGTGTATTTCGACAGTCCATATGTTCCGCAGAGCGAAACAGCGGACTTTACTGATTATACGAAAGATGGTTTTTCGCTTAGAGATCATGAACGTCTTGCCGATTTATTCAGGCGGTTAGACAGAATCGGAGCAAAGGTTATGCTTTCAAACAATGATGTGCAGCTTGTACATGAGCTCTACAGCGGATATGAAATTCAACATCTTGATGTCAGAAGAATGATTAACAGCAATGCCTCCCGCAGAAAAGGGAGGGAAGTTTTGATTACCAATTATTGATATGGCAATATCGGTGTACGGCATAAAACCATACTATGTAGACAATGTATCAGCTCTTTATCGGAATGATACTTTTGAAGTTTTGAGCAAAATGACTCCGGAGAGTATAGATTTGATTTTTGCAGATCCCCCGTATTTCCTGTCCAATGGGGGAATTTCCTGCAGCGGAGGAAAAGCGGTTAGAGTTGATAAAGGGGAGTGGGACAAGGTCAGCACTCTGCAGGAGAAACATCAGTTTAATCGAAAATGGATTTCATTATGCAAGCGTGTTTTAAAACCGGACGGAACGATTTGGATAAGCGGAACCATGCATAATATATATTCGGTCGGAATGGCACTGGAAGAAGAAGGGTTTAAAATAATCAATAATATTATTTGGCAGAAAACAAATCCACCGCCCAATTTGGCGTGCAGATGCTTTACCCACAGTACAGAGACGTTGCTATGGGCAAAGAAAAATAAAACTGCACATCATTTGTTTAACTATGAATTGATGAAAAATATTAATGAAGGAAAGCAAATGAAGGATGTGTGGACAGGCCCGTTGACGAGTTCCGCAGAAAAAAAGTTTGGAAAGCATCCGACACAAAAACCATTGTATTTACTCGAACGCATTATTCTTGCTTCTACGAAAGAAGGAGACATTGTTCTTGACCCGTTTTGCGGTTCTTCAACGACAGGCGTTGCTTGCCGAAAATCAGGACGGTTTTATATTGGAATTGACAATTGCATTGAATACATTGAAATATCTAAAGAAAGGATTACGCATGTATGAAAAAAAGGGATTTTTCTGAGTGGCTCAGCACATTTCGCAGGTCAATCAATGGATATGAATACTACACAGACTTTAAAAAAGTGTATGAAAATGCGGAGAGGCTGAAAGTTGAGATTTGCATACTGAATTCTCTTGTAGGCTCTTCCGATATAGAAACGGAATTCGAGTCACTGCTTAACAGATATCCGGAGTGCTTAAAAGCGGTCCCTATTTTGCTTGCAGTTCGTGAGAATGAAATATTCTGTCAGGATTCAAACGGCGCTGTCAATTACAGGTTCAACAAAATGCTGCAGACCGTTGAACAATACAAGTACTTTATGCGGAAAACAGGACTTTTCGATATGCTAAGCAATCACATTGTCAGCAGTTTGTATGATTATGTAACGGGTGTTGAAGTGGGGATAGGTTCAAACGGCAGAAAAAACCGAGGCGGCCATCAAATGGAGGCCTTGGTCGAGGAGCATTTAAAAAATGCGTGCGTAGAGTATTATAAAGAAATGTATTTGACGGAGATTGAAAACAAATGGAACATAGATCTTTCTGCTGTTTCTGCAAAAGGCACTTCCACCAAACGTTGGGACTTTGTTGTGAAGACCAAGAGTAAGATTTTTGTTATCGAAACGAATTTCTACGCATCATCCGGTTCTAAGCTGAACGAAACTGCACGAAGCTATAAAATGATTGCCGAAGAGGCAAAAGAAATCCCGAATTTTGAGTTTGTTTGGATAACGGACGGTGCAGGATGGAAGGATGCAAAACGGAATTTGGAGGAGACATTCATTGTTCTTGAAAATCTTTATAATATAACTGACGTGGAGAACGGGATCCTTAACAGGATTTTTAAATAAAAAGCAGTAGATTTGAGAGAAATACACAATGCCTAACGGCGAAGCGGATTGCAGCTCTCGATTTGATTGCCCATGCAAAGACGATTAGCATAACGACAAATTGACTGATACGACAGCTTTATGTGTAAGAGAAGCTTGCATTTGAATTTGAAGAAGTGCAGGCTTTTTAGCTGTGTTGAACGCAAAATAAACGATAACATACCGATAAATTCACGAAATCGTCAATAATCGGATTGAACCGGGGTGCAAAATGTGGTACAATATTATAAGTATATTTTGCGGAGGTTTTATGCACAACCCGGGTGAAATGAACAGTGAGCGGCATTATTTTGCGCTGATCGGAGATATTATCGACTCGCGGCACGAACAAGATCGTTACGATGTGCAGAAAAAGCTGCAATCGATACTTTCTTCCGTCAATGCCGAACATGCGGCGCATATTGCGGCAGATTTTTTGATAACACTCGGTGATGAGTTCCAAGGGCTTCTGTTTGCGGAAAAAGGTGCGGATCCGATTTTTGTTGCCGACAGGATAATCGACGAAATGTTTCCGGTTCGCATAAGAATTGCAATCGGTTTCGGCGGAATGGCAACACAAATCCGAAGGGAAGCGGCGATTGGGGCGGACGGAGAAGCGTTTTACCGTGCGCGGCACGGAATGAATTTGCTCAGGAAAGCCGAAAACCGCGGCAGAGCATATTCAAGAATACTGCTTGACGCCGGCGGCACGGAATGTTCGGACTGCGATCGGAATGCGCGGCGGAAGGAGCTTGAAACCGGCGTGAATACCGTTTTGCTGCTCCTGTCCGCATTGCGGCGGGAGAGAACCAAACGGCAGAACGAAGCGGCAGCGATGTATGTTCGAAATGCGGTTACAAACGCTGCACAAACCCAAACAGAGCTTGCAAAGCGGCTCGGAATAACACAGAGCACGTTCAATATCAGCCTTTCTGTTTCAAACGCAAGGGAGTATGCCGAAGGTCTGATCGCTGCGGAAGCTTTGCTTTCGGAACTGAAAACCGACGGTGAGCATGCGGAAAACGGTGATAAGGAATGTGCCGATAAAACCGTTTTAACCTGAAATTTAAATACGACAGCAGAGGATGAATCGATGAAGGAATACACACTTTTGATGCTTGCGCATATGCTCGGAGATTATTATTTTCAACCGCAGTGCCTTGCAAAACTGAAGAGCAGGAACACACTGTATGTTTTGATTCATGCAGGGATTTATGCGGCAGTGATGTTTTCAACGCTGCTGCTGTGTTATTCGAATGCATACTTATATGCGGTTGCCGCCTGTGCCGTGACACATGCGGTGATTGACATTGTGAAGCAGCTGATTTTAAACGGTGCCGCAAAGCGCGGCAGTTTGACCGTGAAACAGGACAGAGCCGCATATCTTATCGACCAGGTGCTGCACCTTTCGATAATCCTTGCGGTATCTTTCACGTCGGCATTTTACGGTGAGGGGCGCGGAATAGAATTTTTGCAAAAAGATATAAAAAACCTCGTGGGCATTGACGGCTTTGCAATGCTCAGCATACTGACGATGCTGCTTGCCGTGCTGAAGCCCGCAAATGTTTTTGTTCAAAAGGTGCTTGTAACCGAAAAACCTGATGAAAAGGTGAAAACACGCCTGAAGCACGGCGGATGCATCGGTTCATTAGAACGGTTTATAATAATTTGCATGCTCCTGCTCGGGCAGTATTCCGCTGTTGCGCTTGTTTTCACCGCGAAATCGATAGTCAGATTCAAAGACTTTGAAGATCGCTCCTTTGCGGAATACTATCTTTACGGAACGCTTCTGAGCGTTGCGGTCAGCATCGCACTCTTTGCCTTGCTGAAAATTTTCGGCGCATAAACCTGTGCCGGAAGGAACGACCGAACAATGGATAACAACGGAGATAAAACAAAATGAAACTTATTGCAATTGACGGCAACTCACTGATGCACAGAGCGTATTACGCGCTTCCTAACATGACCAACAAAGCGGGTACGCCGACGGGCGCACTGCACGGCTTCCTTTCGATGCTGCTTAAGCTTGTTGATATGCGGCCGGATTACCTGCTTGTTGCGTTTGACATGCCGATAAAAACCTTTCGACATGAAAAATATGCCGATTATAAAGCCGGCAGAAGGGAAACTCCGGACGATCTCCGCACGCAGTTTCCGCTCTTGCAGGAATTGCTGAAAAAAATGGGCATTGCCGTTATTGAATGCGAACGCTTTGAGGCGGACGATATTCTCGGCACATTTTCCCGTCGGGCGCAGAAGGAGGGCGTTGATTCTCTGCTTGTGACCGGGGATCGGGATGCTTTGCAGCTTATCACCGATAATGTGCACGTTCTGATGACGAAAAAGGGCATCACCGAAACCGTTGAATACGATAAAGAAACCCTTTTTGCCGAATACGGACTTGAACCTGCGCGCATGGTTGATCTCAAAGGCTTAATGGGCGACAATTCGGACAATCTGCCCGGCATTAAGGGCGTCGGCGAAAAGACCGCGCTGAAGCTGCTTTCAAAATACGGAACGATGGAATCCGTGCTTGAAAATGCGGAAAATGAAAAAGGCGCATTGCGGCAGAAGCTGCTTGACGGTGCGGAGTCCGCAAGAATGAGCTATGAACTCGGAACAATAAACACCGATGCTCCCGTGAGCGAGAGTGTGGAGGATTGCAGGTTCAATCCCGCTCTGCTTGCAAACGGTGCGGCGGAGCTGACAAAGCTTGAACTTCGCGCCGTCCTTAAACGCGTGCGTGAACTTGCAGGTACGCAGAATCAAAATGCGGCAAACATGCCTGAACCAAACGGGAAAAATGCTGCCGAGGTTCGAATTGCCGAATTTGATCTCCGCGATGTCAAAAGTGATGAAGAGCTGCAGGCCTGCGTTGATACGCTTCTGCAATGCACTGAAACAGCATTCGATATTTGTGAACAGAGTGTCACGGTCGCTGCAATAACGGGAGAAGGCACAGTGCTTTTCAATGCCTCGGTCGGAGGTGATCTGTTCAGTGCGGCATTGCTGCCCGAACAGGTTCTCTGCGCACTTAAGCCAGTCTTTGAGTCGGAAAAAATCAAAAAAACCGTATTTGATGCCAAATCAAAACGGCATATCCTTGCACCGTTCGGTGTTGCACTCAACGGTGAAATTTTCGATGCCATGCTTGCGGATTACCTGCTTAACGCACTGCATCCCGCAAAAACACTTGATGTGCTTGCCGAGGAGAGCGGTATCGGTGAGCGCGGAGCGGCTGCGCTTATCGTTTTGAAACCGAAACTGGAACAAATGCTTGAACGCAGCGGCATGACGGAGCTGTATCGGAATGTTGAAATGCCGCTTGAACATGTGCTGTTTGATATGGAGAGCGCGGGGTTCATGCTCGACAGGGAGGTTTTATGTTCTCTCGGCGAAACCATGGCGGCGCGTTCCGAAGAGCTTGCGAAAGAAATTCACGCGCTTGCGAGGGAAAGTTTCAACATCCTTTCGCCGAAGCAGCTTTCCGTGGTATTGTTTGAAAAACTCAGCCTTCCGCCGCGAAAGAAAACAAAAACGGGATATTCGACCGACAGTGAGGTGCTTGAAGGGCTGAAGACCATGCATCCTATCGTGGGCAAGGTGCTTGAGTACAGATTCCTGACAAAACTCAAATCAACGTTCATAGATGCAATGCTCCAAAAAATCGGTTCGGACGGACGAATCCGCACAACCCTGAACCAGAATGTTACCGCAACGGGACGTATTTCAAGTCAGGAGCCGAATTTGCAGAACATTCCTGTCCGCACGGAGCTTGGACGCGAAATCCGCCGCGCTTTTGTTGCAAGCCCGGGCTGTGTTCTTGTCGGGGCGGACTATTCGCAGATAGAATTGCGCGTGCTTGCGCACATAAGCGGGGATGAGGCTTTGATTGCCGCATTCAACGACGGGGATGATATCCACACACGCACCGCGGCGGAAGTTTTCGGCGTCCCTAAGGACGAGGTGACGCGTGAAATGCGTTCTGCGGCAAAGGCTGTCAATTTCGGCATTGTGTACGGCATAAGCGCATACGGCCTTTCCGAACAATTGGATATTCCGCCGAAGAAAGCTTCGGAATACATTGAAAAATACCTTGACCGCTGCACGGGAGTGCGGAACTATATGAAAGCTGCGGTTGAAAACGGCAGGGAAAAAGGCTACGCCGTGACCATTATGGGCAGAAGGCGCGAGCTTCCCGAAATCGTATCTTCAAACCACAACACGCGAAGTTTCGGTGAGCGCGTAGCGATGAATATGCCGATTCAGGGTTCGGCGGCAGATATAATTAAAGCCGCAATGGTGAAGGTTGCAAACAGTCTTAAGGAACAGGGACTCCGCGCACGGCTGATACTCCAGATTCACGATGAGCTGATTATAGACACACCGGAGGAGGAGACGGAGCGCGTGAAAGCTTTGCTTTCAGACTGCATGAGCAATGTTGTAAAGCTTCGCGTGCCGCTCAAAGCGGATGTTGAGTGCGGACACAGCTGGTTTGATACAAAGTAAAGCATTATCATAAAGAAACGGAGGAAGGAACCGACTCTATGTACAGCGAAAGAACAAATGGTTTTGACGCAAAAATCATTGCCGAAAACAAGCGCATTCCGCTGCTTGGGCTTACGGGAAGCATGGCGGCGGGCAAATCCACCGTTTCGGCAATGCTGGCTGAGCGCGGTTTTTTTATCGTTGATGCGGATAAAACGGCGCATGATGTGATTCAAACGGAAAAAGTCTTAAGGAAGCTTACTGATGCGTTCGGCGAGGGAATACTGGATGAATCGGGCAATATAGACCGAAAAAAGCTTTCTGTATGTGTGTTCGGGGAAAAGAAAAACGAAGTGCAGGATAAAACCTGCCCGGGCAATGCGGCAAATGCTTCAGCGGAACGAATTGCAGCCGAGAAAAAGAGTCGTGTGGAGCTTCTGAATGATATTGTTCATCCTGCCGTGATTGAAAGCCTGCTCGAACAGGCGGAGACGGCGAAACAGCTTCCGGATTGTCCGGGAGTGGTGCTTGATGTGCCGCTGCTTATCGAAAGCGGACTGCATAAAAGATGCGACAGCGTGATTCTTGTGACGGCGAATATTGAAACACGTTATGCCCGTATAATGAAGCGTGACGGGCTGTCGAGGCGCGAGGCGCGTGCAAGAATTGCGGCGCAGATGCCGCAATGGAAGAAAAAACGCTATGCGGATTACATAATCGAAAACGATACGACCGAGGCCGAGCTGCATTTGCGGGTTGATGAGCTTATCGGAACATTGCAAAAAAATGCGGCGGAAAATAATGCACAGCCGTCCTGCGAGGCATAAAACGCTCCCGCAGAAACAAAAATGCATATGGGAGCGGAGAATATGGCGAAAAAAGCTGCAAAAAGAAAAAATACACGCAAAAATACAGGCAGTCGGAAGAACGGCGGCAGAAACAGGCTTTGGATCATTTTTGCGGGCTGCTGTATTGCGCTTGCGCTTGCGTTCGCGGCTATGTTCCAAAAACCTTTGCGGAGACATTTTTCTTATCCGATGGAATATGAAGCAGAGGTTCGACGCGCGTGCGAAAAATATGATCTCGATCCCTGCCTTGTATTTGCGGTCATAAGAACGGAAAGTTTTTTTACTCCGGATGCCGTATCGGGTGCGGGCGCACAGGGATTGATGCAGATCATGCCCGAAACGGGCGAATGGATCGCCTGGCGGCAGGGGAAAGAGTATGACGAAAGCAGGATATTCGAACCGGATTACAATATTGATTTGGGCTGCTGGCTGCTCTCGTTTCTTTTGGAAAAATACAACGGGGATGTTGAACTTGCCGCCGCTGCATACAATGCAGGTCACAGCGCCGTGAACCGTTGGCTGGACGACCCGAAATACTATGACGGGAAAAATCTCACCATTCCGTACGAGGAAACAGAAAATTATGTTAAAAAGGTTAAAGATGCATATGAAAAATACCAATTTCTGCGCGAAAGCGAACATGAAGCGGGACGTGAATAGGGTCGAACCTGCAAGGCGGGTTTTGTTAAAAGCAGGAGCCGTTCTGCTTGCCGTCTTGGTGCTTTTCTGTACTGCATGCGGAAAGCGCGGCAGCGGCGACGCGATTCAGACGAATCTGCCGCAATCTGCGGTGCCGCAAACATCTGAACCCGTTCCGCAGCAGGGCGGATCGCTGAAACTCCCCATGCCGCGCAACCTGAATAAAGATAATCTGAATTATAATCCGCTGATAGCAACAACGGAGGAAGCACTCGGGCTCTATTCACTCGTTTTCGAGAGCCTTATCGGCATTGACGAAAGCAACAGACTCATTCCGTCGCTTGCCATTAACTGGAGCGCGGATGAAGAAAATGCAAATTCGTGGATTATTAACCTGCGTGAAAACGTTAAATGGCATTCGGGGGACATATTGACCGCGGGTGATGTTGTGTATACATTTAATCAGCTTTACACTCTCGGTTCCGAATCATACTATGCTTCTGCGCTTTCAAGCATCAATCGAATTGAAATGATAGACGCGACAACACTGCGCGTAACGATGAATTCTGCGGGCATCGGTGAGCTTTATTCGCTCAGCTTCCCGATAATACATGAGAATGCCGAACCGTTCACCGGGACGGGCGCATATCGTGCAAGCTATGTTTCAAACACAAAGATAACGTTAAAATCCAACGAGGAATGGTGGGACAGGCCGCCGTATATCGATACTGTCGAATTCCACGCAAGAGAATCAAATGCAACCGCGCTCGCCTCCTACGGTGCGGGGCAGCTTAATTTTGTGCCCACTGCGCTTCTGACCGTCGGACAATACAGCGAGGCGGGAAAAACCGTTGTTACGGATATGATGACTCAAAACATGGAAGTCATGCTTGTGAATCATAATCGCGCATTCGTGTCACGCGTTGAGTTCCGCCGTGCAATTGCACATGCGCTGAACAGAACCAAGCTGATAACAAACGCTTACATGAACAGGGCTCGTGCTGCCGACGTTCCTGTGCCTCCGGATTCATGGCTGTATAACAGCAACGCCGTTCAATACGACTTTAACCTGAACAGCGCAAATGCAATTCTCGATGAACTCGGCAGCCGCGTCGGTGCGGATGGGCGTAGAACGCTGAACGGAAGCCCGATTGAGCTTACGCTTTTAACAAGCGGCACAACCGAAAACACCGTTCGAAGCGAGGCGGCGGGCATGATTGCCGAACAGCTTGCGGCCATCGGCATAACGGTGAATGTTGTGACCGCTGCACATTCATACGGCAGCGCGGACAGCGAATACATGACCGCGCTTGCGGCAGGCGATTGGGATCTTGCATTATGCGGCTTTAACCTTGCGCAAAGCAATGACCTTGAACCCTATCTCGGTGTAAACGGGAAGAACAATTTCGGGCATTACAATGCAGGCTTATATTCCGGGGTTTCGGCCGCACTTAACAAAATGAACGCTGCTGCGGATGAGGAATCCCTTCGCAATGCCGCATATGAGCTGCAAACCGCTTTTGCCGATGAGCTTCCGTTCATTGTGCTTTATTTTCGCCTGAACAGCGTTGTGTACTCCGCAAAGCTTCAGGAAATCGGAACGATGCGCGAACCGGCTTTGCTGCGGAACATAAAAAACTGGTATTTTATAAAATAAAATCATGTCAGTCACGGAGCCGCTTCAGCAGTTCGCCGCCGTGTTCTTTGAGCCATTTTTCCTGCGTGCGATAGGTTGGAAAAACACGAAGGACTTCGGCATAGAATTTTTGCGAGTGGTTCATTTCCCTGCGGTGACAAAGTTCATGAACAACAACGCTGTCCAAAACCTCCGGCGGGGCAAGCATTAAAAGGCAGTTGAAATTCAGATTGCCTTTGCTGCTGCAGCTTCCCCAGCGGGAGGTTTGGTTTCGAATCGTTATTCGCCCGTATGTAACGCCGATGAGCGGAGCATAGTACGCAGCGCGCGCGGGAATCACTTTCAGAGCCTGTTGAGCAAGGTTATGAAGCTCTTCGGGCGTCAGTTTCGGGATGCTTTCCGCAGCTGCTTCACGGGAACGTGATTTTGCAAGATGGGTCTCAATCCATTGCCTGTTTTTTTGGATGAATCGCCTGATATCGTCATCTGCTGCCTGATGCGGGGCGCGAATGATAAGCCGACCCTGCTTGATTTCGGCAGCAAGTGTTTTTCGGCTGCTTTTAATCAGTTCATATTCCGGTTCGTTTTGCATTGATTTCTCCGAGTTGATATGATGTTTCAATTTTAGCACAGGAGCGGACCGTTAGCAAGTTTCACTTAATTATTGCCGTTCGTAATAAACTAAGTTTTTTCTTTAAATGCCTTGACTTTTCTTAAAAAATGTATTAAACTTGGAAGGTATATACCAAGGCGGAAAGCGCAGCCATATTTATTTTTCATCCGGGTGCGCGGACTGCCGCATTTATTGGAGATTTATATGGATTTATTTGACAAATGCAGGGTTGAGATAGTCGAGAAGGCAACAGCCGAAAACGTTTATCCCTATTTCCACCAAATCGAATCGAAACAGGCTCCGGAAGTCATCATGGAGGGTTCACGGCGCATAATGCTCGGTTCAAACAACTACCTTGGGCTGACTTCCAATCCCGACGTTATTGCGGCGGGCGTGCGTGCACTCGAAAAATACGGCTCGGGCTGTTCAGGTTCGCGTTTTTTGAACGGCACGCTTGATTTGCATGTTCAGCTTGAGTCGGAGCTTGCTGATTTTTTGAACAAAGAAGATGTTGTGACATTCTCAACGGGTTTCCAAAGCAATTTGGGCATCATCAGCGCGATTGCGGGTCGAGGCGATTACATTTTCTGCGATAAAGAGAATCATGCAAGCATTTATGACGGCTGCAAACTGAGCTACGCAAAGACGATTCGCTTCAACCACAGCGATATGGCACACCTTGAGACTGCGCTTCAGAGTGTTCCGCTTGAATCGGGCAAGCTTATTGTGACAGACGGCGTGTTCAGCATGGGCGGTGATATATGCAAGCTGCCCGAAATTGTTGAGCTTGCGCAAAAATACAAGGCGCGCGTTATGGTTGACGATGCTCACGGTCTCGGCGTTATCGGAAACGGCGGCAGAGGTACGGCAGATTATTTCGGTCTGACCGATAAGGTTGATATAATAATGGGTACCTTCAGCAAGTCCCTCGCTTCTCTCGGCGGCTATATGGCGGGCGATAAGCGCGTTGTGAACTATGTTCGTCATGCCTCGCGTCCGTTCATCTTCTGCGCAAGCATTCCGCCCGCAAACTGTGCAACGGCGATTGAGGCACTGCATATTCTCCGCAGTCATCCCGAAATGCCCAAGAGGCTTGTTGAACTTGCGGCTTATATGCGCAAAGGGCTGCTGGAACGCGGCATTGCCATACGCGACAGCATAACGCCGATTATCCCCATCTATACCTATGATGAAATGCGCACCCTCCGCAAGGCAAAGGAATTGTTTGACGCGGGTGTTTATGTGAACCCGGTTCTGCCGCCCGCAACGCCTCCGGGAGAGAGTCTGCTCCGCACGAGCTATATGGCAAACCATACCGAAACTATACTTGACGAGGCTCTCGATATTATTGAGAGAATTGTAAAAAATGACTGATAAACCGAAAAGAATCGTACTTATCACCGGTGCTTCGGGCGGAATCGGGCTTGCTGCTGCAAAGCTGTTCTTTGCCAAGGGAGACAGAGTGTACGGGTTGAGCCGCCGTCCGTGCCCGGAAGCGGGAATTGAGAGCATTTGCGCCGATGTTACGGATGAGGCTGCCGTCCGCAATGCGATTAAAACCGTTATCAGCCGTGAGGGAAGGCTTGACGTTCTTATCTGCAATGCCGGGTTCGGAATTTCCGGTGCGGTTGAGTTCACAGCCTATGCGGATGCAAAACGCCAATTTGACGTTAACTTTTTCGGCACTTCCAACTGCATACGTGCGGCCTTGCCCGAAATGCGCAGGCAGGGAAGCGGTATGATAATCGTAACAAGCTCGGTTGCGGGAATGCTGTCCATACCTTTTCAGGCATATTACTCGGCATCAAAAGCTGCACTGAATTCGCTTGTGCTTGCAACGGCCAACGAAGTGCGTCCGTACGGGGTTCGCGTTGCGGCAATCATGCCCGGCGATATAAAAACAGGTTTTACTGCTGCAAGAACAAAATCGAATGCGGGCAGCTCCGATTATGCTGCGCTTTCGAAATCCGTTGCAACAATGGAACGCGATGAGCAGAACGGCATGTCCCCCAATGTTATCGCGCGGTGCATGTATTCGGTGTCCCGCAAACGCAACCCGAAGCCGCTCCGCTCCGTCGGGCTGCAATACAAAGCCTGCTGCCTGCTCGGAAAGTTTCTGCCCTGTCGGCTGTCAAATTGGATAGTCGGCAAAATGTATGCATCAAAATAACAAACGGACATTAACGGTATTCAGCGTTGTTTGATACCTCAGCTGCGGCTGCAAAAAACAAAACCCGCCGACGGATGCTTGCCGTCAGCGGGTTTTATAATAAACATAATTGCCGGTGCGGTGCAAGGGCATTTGCGCTCTTAACAGCGACCGTTATCAGAATCGGAAATAGATGAACGGATTATATCCGCTTGAAACGAGCGATGCAGTGCAGAGAACCAGCGCAATCAACACAAGTGCCGCATCGGCATAACCGCACCACGCTCTGTTTTCGATTTTTTTATGAAGGTTGCTGACCAACGGGGTGGAGGCAATGATTGAAATGATCAGCACGGGAAGATAAGCAAGCACATAAACCAGTGCATCATGCGAAATCAAGCCGACACTGCCGCCGTTGAAAAGCGAAACAATGAAATCACGCATCTGCCCCATGTCCGTGAAGTCGAACAGAACCCATCCGAAGGTGAAAAGGAATATCGCATACAGGTGGGAAAGGAATGCGGGGGCCTTTTCAAGATATTTCCCGAGGAACAGTTTTTCGATTATGATGATAATCCCGAAATATACGCCCCAAAGCACGAAATTCCAGCTTGCACCGTGCCAAAGTCCGGTGAGCATCCAAACGATTGCGGTGTTAAGCAGGGTGCGCGCAAGTCCGTGGCGGTTGCCGCCGAGGGGAATGTAGACGTATTCCTTGAACCATGTGGAAAGGGAGATATGCCATCTGCGCCAGAATTCGCTGATACTGCGGGAAATATAGGGGTAATCAAAGTTTTTGAGAAACTCAAACCCAAACATTCGGCCGAGACCTATTGCCATATCTGAATAGCCGCCGAAATCGAAATAGATATGCAGTGTATATGCAATGATTCCGACCCATGAACCGAGAACACCGTTTGTTGCGGAGCTTGCGCGGAGAACGTTCCAAAGAGCGATAAGCTGATTTGCAAGCAAAACTTTTTTTGCAAGTCCGACAGTGAAAAGCTTTATTCCGGAAGCAAACTGAGCAACGTTTTCGTGCCTGTTTTCAAGCTGATCCGCAATGTCGCGATAGCGCACGATCGGGCCCGCGATAAGCTGCGGGAAGAGTGCGACATATGTACCGAAATACACGGGGTTCTTTTGAACGGAGGTGTCGTTGCGGTAAACATCGATAACATAGCTCATTGCCTGGAAGGTATAGAACGAAATGCCTATGGGCAGAGGTATTATCGGCGTTGCATAGCTGCGCATGAACGGAAAAACGGCTTTCAGCGTGTCAACAACAAAGCCCGTGTATTTGAATACGCCCAGCAGCGCAAGGTTCAGCACAACGGAAGCAACGAGTACAGCCTTGCAGCGTTTTTTGTTGTTTCGATATTTTCCGACAAGCAAACCGGCAAGCCAGTTGAACGCTATGGAGAATATCATCAAAAGCACAAAACTCGGTTCGCCCCAGCCGTAGAAAATAAGGCTGAGAACACAGAGGATTACGTTTCGATAAACGCGATTAGGCACTGCATAATACAGTGCCAAAGTTACAACAAGATAGATGAAGATGAACAGCAGACTTGAAAAAACCATCAGCCGATGTTCTCCTGCATGATTTTCATGAGAGCATTGTAGTCGCTGCCCGCAACCATGTAAACATAATTGCCGACGCGATGCACTTCCACAGGATCGAGTTTTGCGGTCTCGGCGGGTGCATATTCTTTTGCAACCTTGCGGAGCCTGTCAAGTCGATTCTGAAGAATATTTTGCAGTTCCTCGGCATATGCCGCATCGGAAACCTCAAAAATCGAAACTTCGCCGACTGTGACCGCATAGTTTTCCGACAGGTACATTGTCCACTGCGCAAGCTTTGTTTTATCGATTCCGTAAACCTCTTCAAGATCCCTCTCGGGCACTTTTGTCATTGACGGAAGCTGACCGGATTCAACAAGCTTTGTGTAAACCGCTTCAACGTCCGCCTGCTTAGGCTGAGTTTCATTGCCTTTGCAGCCGATGAAAAGGAGCATAGCAAGAGCAAGAACGGCAGAGAGTGCAAAGGATACAGTGCGTTTCATTGTTTTTCCTCCATGATATCTTTTCGGATAATAAAACCCGAGGAGCATCTTTCTGTGTGTGGACCGAAATTATATTGCACAAAGTCGGTCTGAATAATTCATAAACGGCAGTTCAAACGCTTGGATTATTCGAAAACAAGCCTTCCTTGACCGGTTATATGCCTTGCGGCAAGACTGCGAAGGACATCCGCCCAAACCGCATATGCGGAGTAGGTTTGATGAACGTAGTTGTCGGAGCAGTACTCCTTGGGGAGGAAGCCGCCCTCGTCGATGAGATTGCTTGCGATATTAACAAATTCATAGCCGTTTTCGCGGCACATTTCGGCAAGCAGTTTGTTAAGTGCGTAAATATTCTTATTATTCAGCATTTTATGCTCGCTGCCTTTGAACATATACATTGCACTGATAACGTAAATCTCCGTTTCGGGGCTTTCGCGGCGAATGTTCGAAATGACTTCGGCATAGTTGTCCGCGGTGCCCTGAACACCCCAAATGGAAATGTCGTTCAATCCGAACAGAATGAAGACCTTTTTTGCCCCCATTTTCTTAACGGCGTCCCAAATATAGCATTGTTCTCCACCGTAAAGGGGATGCATACTGGAATCCGAAATCGGCTCGAGCGCATGTCCGACACCGTAGCTGCCTTCGCAGAAAAAGCGCGTATTTCCGAAGAATTCGGGATTTTTTTCGAGCATGCGATTGTTATAGTCTTTCCAACCGATGGTGATTGAATCCCCGATAAACACGGCATCGGAAAACCAGCTTTCACATTCAGTGTTACTTAAACCGTAAGTTTCCGTGGGCATTGTGTTGCGTGCGGGTGCGGTTTCACTGCCGAGGGACACGATACTTTCGTTATCCGGAGCTTCAGTCGGCGTGGGATTAATATCCGATGTTACTTCCGAAGTGGGTACACTTGTGGATAAACCGCTGTTTGGGGTTGCACTGTCTGCGACCGAACCCTGTTGGGTTGCGGAAGCATCGGTTTGGTTGGGGGATGCGCTGCCGCCGATGTCGATAACGGGATCATCCGTTTTTTTGCATGCAAGTAACCCCAATGCAAAAATACAGGCAAGCAGAACAGCAACAATTTTACCTAATTTCATAAAACTAAGCCTCATAATATTGTATTTCGCGGCACTATGAAAGTGCGGTATGCATACCCGCAACTGCCGCTTCTGTTGAAGAATTCTACCATATTGGTGCGGGCTTGTCAATTGCAAGTGCGTTTCGGCCGAGAAAATCCGAATCCGGTTGCTTTTTTGCCGCAAAATCAAATATCCCGAAACACCGAAATCCGATAAAAAGGATATCAGCCCTGCGCAATGATGCCTGCAATACCGGCGTCAAGCATTTCGGTCAGTTCCGCTCCCGATTCGCTCACAACATAATAAACATAGCAGCCGTTACGTTTAATCTGAGTGCTTTTAATCTTGTCATACTGCTCAATACTGTAGCTTTGAGCAAGCTGAGCCTGTGCCTGAATTCGTGCCTTGAAGATTCGTTCAAGCGTTTTGGCATAGGTTTCATCAACGGCTTTGAATATTGCGGCTTCATCCGCCGATGACGAGGGGTTTTCTGCGATATAAAACACGGAGTCCTCAACCTTGTCCGTTTCGATTCCGAAAACGGGAAAGTAATCTTCAGTTGGAACGGCAGTCAGAGCCGCCATTTTGCCTGTGCTGCTGATTTCATCAAAAAGCTGCTGCAAGGTCTTCGCACTGCTGTTTCCGGTGCATCCGAAGCAGATGCAGAATGCGAGCAGAAGTGATGCTGCGCCGATAAAAAGCATAATGCGTTCGGCTGTTTCGGAATGCTTTTTTGTTTTTTGATTCATTGTATTGCTGCCTATGTCCTTTCCTTACTCAATCCAAAGTATTGAGCGATGATAATAACGGTTAAGCTGACATTGTTTAATGCTACAGCGTCACGCACCGCTGTTTGATACAGTGATGCGCGCAGGCTTATCTTCCGTGCAGGTTTTCTGTGCGGTATCGGAAGTGCTGCCGAAATGCTCCGTGCTTCTTGAGTATCCGCGAACTATCGCATAACATGCACTGCTGCAAACTATGATATGTTCCTGCATGTCGATTCCGACTTCGTTGAGCAGAAGCCTGAGGCGCCGCGTATTTTCAATATCAAGTGCGGAGGGCGTCGGATCGCCGGACGGATGATTGTGCGCAATGATTATTGCGTTCGATTTTTGTGCGAGTGCGATCTCAACAATTCGCCTTAACGAAAACGGCGTTTCGGAGCTGTTTCCCCGTCCCACAATTTCGCTGTAGGTTACGGCGGATTTTGCGTTGAGACAAACCGCAAGGCAAACCTCCTCGCGTTCTTCCGCAATCAATGCACTGCAAAAATCCATTGCATCATCGGTATTTTTCAATTGTTTCCCGGCTGCGTCGGCAATTTTTGCGCGAAAATTGATATCACCGACCAATTTAATCAAAATGGCCGTGCTTTGCGAAACCCCTTCTTCCGCAAGTTCGGAAAAGCTTGCTTCAAGCACTCCGCGGAGTGAACCGAAGCGGTTGACCAGACGATGTGCAAGCGGATTTACATCCCGCCGGGGAATGGCATAAAACAGCAGAAGCTCAAGCAGCTGATGATCCCTGAGAGCATCGCTTCCGTTGCTTTTGATATAGCTTTCACGCAGTCGCTTTCGGTGTCCCTCGTGAATATTGCTGCATGTTTTATCGCTCAAAACTGTTTCTCCGTATGCACTGTCGAATTGTTTACTTTATGCTGCCGAAAGCACGGCGGTTAATCCTGCTGCGCAGCAAGTCGAACGTATTCGCGCGCCAGAAGGCGCACACGTTCGTAATCTTCACTTTTTATTGCAGTTGCACTGAAAATCCCCGTGCTGATGCCGTATGCGCACGCACCCGCCTTTTTAAAGAGCAAAAGGTTTTCGGGTGTAACTCCGCCGACAGCCGCAACAGGAATATGCCTGAGAGGTGCTTTGATCGCTTTGAAGTATTCCACTCCGAGTGCACCGGCGGGGAACAGCTTCACAATATCAGCGCCTGCCGCATGAGCTGCCGTGATTTCCGTCGGCGTCATTGCGCCCGGAATCGAAATCAGCCCGCGTCGCTTTGTTTCCTTGATTATATAGCAGTCACTGTTCGGCGAAACAATATATTTCGCTCCCGCCTGTGCTGCAATGCTGAGCTGTTCAAGCGTCAGCACCGTGCCCGCGCCGACAGCCAGTACAGTGCCGAATCTGCGAACAAGTTTATCCAATGCTTCGCCCGCAATTTCGGGTGCAAGATTTTGCTCAAACGTAATTTCAACGGCTTTGATTCCGCCGCGTGCAGCCGCATCAACGGCGCGAAGCAGAGTGTCACCGTAATTGCCGCGGGATATTGCAATGATGCCGTTTTCAAGTATTTTTTCAAGCGTGTTGTGTGATTCGATTTTTGCCATTGCTGCAACCTCTTTTATCATATGGGCAGATACGCCCGAATTTAACAAAAAATTATTTATAACGGAATGGGATTGAAACGGCGTCACACAAGCCCGGCATATCCGTTTTGGCGCAAGCCTTCGTAAACGACGATTGCCACGGAGTTTGAAAGGTTGAGTGAACGCAGACCTTTTCGCATGGGAATGCGAATTGCATCCGAGCTGCGCCTTGAGAGCAGTTCCTGTCCGAGTCCCGCCGTTTCCTTTCCGAAAACAAGAAAATCGCCGGGCAGGAATTGCGCTTCGGCAAAGCTTGCTTCCGCATGGGTGGAAAGCAGATGGAACCGTGCATCGGGATGAGCCGCTTCAAGTTCTTCAAAGCTGTCGTAATAGTAAATCTCAAGCTCGTTCCAGTAGTCCAAACCGGCGCGCTTCAAATACCTGTCATCAACGGAAAAACCGAGGGGACGAACAAGGTGCAGCCTGCATCCGGTAACGGCACAGGTTCGGGATATATTGCCGGTGTTTTGCGGTATTTCCGGCTGAACCAAAACAATGTTAAACATACTCGTTAATCAGGCGATTTGTGTAAATCCCTGCAAAACATAGCGAAACTTTTTGAAAAGGAGCCGAGAAAAAAACGAGCAAGCATTTTTGGCGGGAACCTCCTTTAGGCGGTGTTTCGTTGATTTAATTAAAACTTTCTCGGTCGGTGCGGTCGCTCCCGCGCGGCACCGAAGATGCGGAACGGGAGCGGCGGCCGATGCGGGAAACGGTCCGAATAAGCAAATACGGAACGCTTCCCGAAAACAGTCCGAAATAAGCGGAATCGGCTTAAAAACCGCCGAAACGGAAAACAGTTATGACCGCAGAACCGCATCAAGACGGAATTTGAGAGCCTTCAAAATGGTATTCACTGCACGGTTGATGTCTTCATCAGTAAGCGTGCGTTCATCGGAACGGAGTTCGAAGCTGAATGCCATGCTCTTCTTGCCTTCGGGGATGCCCTTGTCGCCCGCTTCTTTGGGATAGTAGACATCGAATACCTTTGCGTTTTCAACAATAACCTGTGTCTTGGCTGTGTTGATGATGTCAATGACAGTCTGTGCTTCAATGTTCCTGTCAACAACAACCGCAATATCACGCGGCACGATCGGGAATTTGGGCAAAGGTCTGTATTTGCGTGAATTGTTTGTGTGCGCCGCAAGCTTGTTGAAATCGATTTCGGCAAGGTATGCGTTGCAGCTCAGGCCGAAATTCTTTTCAACGCGGGGGTGAGTGCAGCCCATTTCACCGATGACTTCGCCGTCAATTGAAACAACGGCTTTCTGGCCGGGGTGCAGATACGCTCCGCCTCCGCGCTCAAACCTTGCGTTCTCAATGCCGAGTATTTCGAACAGCTTTTCAATTATACCTTTAAGCGTGAAAAAGTTTTCGGCATTGCGGACATTTCCTGCACCGCCGTATGCGATAATGCCGAGCATCTTGCGTTCCTCGGGCAGATCGGGGTTGTTGAAGTGAACATTGCCGATTTCAAAGAACCTGCCGTGACCGCTCTTTTTGTTGCAGTTTGTGCGCATCGTGCGGAGCAGGCCGCCGATGAGCGTTGTGCGCATAAGGCTTTGATCCTCGCCGAAGGGGTTTTGCAGGCGAACGGTGTTGCGCTTTTCGTCGTTCTCCGGAATAAGCAGCAGATCATATTCCTGCGGAGAGGTGAAATTGTAATTATAAAGCTCCATGAAGCCCATTGCAGCCATTGTATCCTTCACCCTGTCTTCAATTATGACGGAGCGGGAAAGCCTGCCTTGGAAGGAATCGCCGTGCATAAGCGTAGGCTCAATGTTATCGTAGCCGTAAAGCCGCCCGATTTCTTCCGCAATATCCCAGTCGGTTTCGATTCCGTCTTCAATATCCGTGCGGAAGTGAGGAACCTTGATACGCAGCTTGTTTTCACAAACCTCAGCGGGAATGCTGATGGTCGAAAGCAGCTCCGCCATGGATTCTCCGCTGAGTTTCGTGTTAAGAATACGGTTAATATGACAAACATCCGCATTCACGACTTTTTCGGAAATATCCGCATTGCAAACGTCGATCATGCTGCCGATGACCCTGCCGGCTCCGAGAATGTCAACAAGCTCAATCGCGCGGTTGACCGCAAGCTCCGCATTCACGGCTTCAACGCCCTTTGTGAACCTTGCGGAGGAGTCGGTTGAATGATGCAGCTTCTGCGTTGTGCGGCGGATGTTTGCAGCGTTGAACACCGCACTTTCGAACAGCGTGACCTTTGTATTTCCGGTGATTTCGGAATTCAGTCCGCCCATGACGCCTGCGATGCCGACGCCCTTATGCGGGTCGGCAATGAGCAGCATATCCGGTGTTACGGCGCGTTGTTTGCCGTCAAGCGTTGTCACAACCTCGCCCTCAACGGCGTTGCGAACAACAATATGCGCATCTTCAATGCAGGCAAGGTCGAATGCATGCATCGGATGACCGTATTCGAGCAGAACATAATTTGTGATATCAACAATATTGTTTATCGGACGGATTCCCGAAAGCTTCAGACGCAGCTGCATCCATTTCGGTGAGGGCTCGATTTTCAAATCGGTCACAACCCTTGCGCAATAGCGCGGGCAAAGGTTGGGATTGAGCACGGTGACCTTTGCATAATCCGCCGCGCTGCCGCTGCCGGCAACGGGTTTGATGACAGGTTCGGGGAATTTCTGACCGAGAGCACTCGCAGCCTCACAGCAGATGCCGATGATACTTTGGCAATCGGGGCGGTTGGGCGTGAGTTCAATATCGAAAATGACATCGTCAAGCCCGAGTGCTTCCTGAATGCGCATACCGTTTGTGTATTTTGTGTCGTCGTTCAGAATCAGAACGCTGTCCGCACCCGCGCCCTCGTATTCAACATCGTTGATGCCGAGTTCCGCACCGCCGCAGAACATTCCGCTGCTCAAAACACCACGCATCTTTGTGGGCTTTATTTCCGTGCCGTCCGCAAGGATCGCGCCGTCCAGCGCAACGGGAACCTGACAGCCTTCATACACATTAGCCGCATTGGTAACGATAACAAGTTCGTTTTCCGCGCCGATATCGATATTGCAAACGCGCAGCCTTTCTGCATTCGGGTGCTGCTCAATATGCGTTATTGTACAGACAACAACGTTGCTGACCTTCATTTCGGGAATGATATCCGCAACCTCGAATCCGCGCAGGAGCATTTTTGAAGCAAACTCTTTGTGTGTTACGTTATAGTCAACATAATCTTTCAGCCATTTAAGCGGTAGTTTCATTATTTTGCCCTCCTTAATTACAGCTGCCTGAGGAAACGCGCATCGCCTTCGTAAAGCAGGCGAATGTCGCTGATGCCGTATTTCAGGCACGCAACGCGGTCAACTCCGACGCCGAATGCAAGCGCAGACCATTCGTTGGGATCGAGTCCGCAGTTTTGAAGTTCATGCGGGTTTGTGATGCCGCAGCCCATAATCTCCATCCAGCCCGTGCCCTTGCAGGAGCTGCATCCCTTTCCGCCGCAGATCGTACAGGAAATATCAACCTCGGCAGAAGGCTCCGTGAACGGGAAATAACTCGGGCGGAGGCGTGAGCGGACGTTCTCGCCGAAAACGGCCTTAACAAAAGTGTCGATAGTGCCTTTCAAATCGGCAAATGTCAGGTTTTTGTCAACAACAAGCCCTTCAATCTGCATGAAAACAGGGCTGTGGCTTGCATCGGGCTCGTCAACGCGGAAAACTCTTCCCGGAATAACAAGGCGGAACGGGGGCTTAAGCGCCATAAGCGCGCGCGCTTCGCAGGGGGATGTGTGCGTGCGCAGCAGAACCCTGTCGTTGATGTAGAAGGTATCCTGCATATCCCTTGCGGGGTGATCCGGCGGAAGGTTCAGCTTTGTGAAGTTAAAATCGTCATATTCGATTTCGGGCCCTTCAAAGGTTGTGAAGCCCAATCCAACAAGCGCATCGCGGATTTCGCGATATACCTTGGTAAGCGGGTTGAGCTTGCCGGACGGCAGCTCGATAATGCCCGGAAGGGTAACGTCAACGGTTTCGTCTTCAATGCGCTTTTGCTCTGCAAATGCGTCAAGCATTGCTTTTCGTGCTTCAAGTGCTTCGGCAATGGACTGCTTAACCTCATTGGCCGCTTTGCCGAGCTGCGCGCGCCTTTCGGCAGAGAGTTTGCCCATTGTGCGCAGAATAGCCGTCAATGCGCCGTTTCTGCCCAAAACGGAGGTGTTCAGTTCGGACAGCTCTTCTTCGCTTTTGATGTTCTCAAGCCGCTTAAGCGCGTCCTCACGGATTTTTGCAAGTTCGTCAAGCATTTTGTTTTTCTCCTTTATTTTTTCAAATCAAAGAAATTTGTTCCGCAAAATAAATCAAGCGCATCCGTCCCTGAGGGACGAGTGCGCTTTTCTCGTGGTACCACCCTGTTTCACAGCCCGAAACGTGCCGAATGCATCCGCGAAATCGCGTTCACAAACAGCAACAGTCCAAGGCTGCCTCAAAAAGACTTTATCGGGTCTGACGCGGCAGCGACTACACATTTGCCCCGGTCCAAACCCGCTTTTGTCCGTGAATGAACCCGAAGAGTACCGACAGACACGGCACGGCGCAAATTCGAGATTCGGAAGGCAAAACTTCACCGCTGCGGCTCCGGAGCGAACTTTATGAGCTTTAATTGCGGCTCGCTCCCAGCAAATGCGAACCTCTCTTGGGCAACCGCCGCTCTTTTCTCCATCAAAGCCAAATTAAATTTAATAAAAATTCTAACACTTATTTTTGGCAATGTCAACCCAAATTAACAATATAAAACGCAAGCACAAACAGACAAAGAAAATATATATAACTTTTTTGAAAATAATGCTTGACAACCGCTTCCGTGCGTGGTATCATAGCTCTTGCATTGTGGAGCGAGAGTTCCAAAGGCAATGACCATCGCGGGGTGGAGCAGTCGGTAGCTCGTCGGGCTCATAATCCGAAGGTCGGGGGTTCAAGTCCCTCCCCCGCAACCATTTCAATTGCGGTCGTGCATCAGCCCCTCCGCACGAATACGGCGGCATAGCTCAGCTGGCTAGAGCATTCGGTTCATACCCGGAGTGTCATCTGTTCGAATCAGATTGCCGCTACCAAACAAAGGAAGCATTCGTTCGATTGCTTCCTTTTGTTTTGCAAAATGAATTCCGTTGCTCTTTCAGCAAAAAATGCAAAGGGTGAAAAAATGAACGAAAGAAAAAGCAGCAGCGCAAAGAGAATGAATAAGGTATGCATTCTGTCAGCGATTGAACAGTTTGTAAAGAAAAATACCGTAATGGTTATTGCGCTTTCGGCTGCGGTCATAACCATGTTTTTTGTGCCTCCGGATAAGCTTTATTCGGGGTATTTCGATTTCAAAACTCTGACATGCCTGTTCTGCGTGCTTGCGGTTGTGTGTGCGCTGAAGAACATTAACTTTTTTTACATGCTGGCACGCAAAATAGTTCGGCTTTTTAAAAACGCCCGCATGAGCGTGCTTGCCCTTGTGTACATAACTTTTATCGGTTCCATGCTGATAGCAAACGACATGGCTCTGCTGACGTTTTTGCCGCTGGGATTTTTTGTGCTCACAACAACGCACAAAGAAAAATACATGGCATTCACTTTCATAATGCAGAATATAGCCGCAAATCTCGGCGGAATGCTGACTCCGTTCGGAAATCCGCAGAACCTGTATCTTTACACAAAGTTTGAAATCCCGAACCTTGAGTTTATGCGTATAATGGCACCGCCTTTCGTTTTTTCGGTCGCTCTTATCACGTTTTGCTGTCTGGTATTTGTAAAGCCGGAACCGCTGGAGCTGAGCGATGAAAAGTTTCGGCTTCCGCCGGTGCGTCTTGCGGTTTACCTTGCGCTTTTTGCGTTGGCAATTGCGATAGTTTTCAGAGGAATTCCGTATTGGATAGGCTTGGTTATAATACCGGCTGTTTTGCTTGCGGCGGACCGAAAGGCACTGCTCGCAGTTGATTGGCCGCTGCTGCTGACATTTGTATTCTTCTTTATTTTTGCGGGAAATATGAGCAGAATAGGCATCGTTCGGCAGTTTCTGTCGGGGCTTTTGGAGCGGAACACGCTTGTGTTCAGTGTTCTTTCGTGCCAGTTCATAAGCAATGTTCCGTCCGCAATTCTGCTTTCACAGTTCACGGAAAACTATGCGGATCTGCTTGTCGGAGTAAATATCGGCGGTGTCGGCACACTCATCGCATCGCTTGCAAGCCTCATCACTTTCCGTGAATATGTAAAGCATAATCCCGGAAAATCAGGAGCATATGTAAAAGAGTTTTCCCTGTTTAATTTTTCCTTTCTCATATTGCTGACTGGGTTCATGCTTCTGCTTAAAACCGCCGCGCAGCACGGCTCTTAAAAAAGTCGCTTAAATGTCACAAAAACAAACAGCCCTTTCCGATGTCGATGTATTCGGAAGGGCTGTTTATGCATACTTTGCGTACTGTACAGTTGATTGGAACAATACGGTGAATGTCTGGATACTCACCCCGCACCGTTTCGCCGCAAACTCACGGCCGCGGGAGGATTCCGTCGCCTATTTGCGATGAAAAGATCGCATGAAGGTCTATGATGAACCAATCTCCGATAATTATTTTGCTCTTTTCAACAAAGCCGGAACGGTGTCCGATTCGAACATAGTACCAGTCCCCGATTTCAAACCAAACGCGAATCTGTGCACCGGCACTGAGTGACACGATTTCGGCTGCATATTGAGAAGGGGAGGTACGAAGGGCGGCCGCTTCGGTTGTTTTTGCCTCGCAGACTCTTTGCTGCGCAGCAATGGGCGACGGGAAAAGCTTAACATCGATATAATCGCCGCGAACATAGCCGAGTTTGCCGTCCGCAATGCAGCAAATCCAACCGTTAACGGCATTGATAACGTCAACATGCGTGCCCGTGTTGAACTTGCCCAAACTTGTGAATGATGCGGAGGGACCGGAACGAAGGTTGACATTGGTCGTGTTGAACTCGCCGTATGCTTTGATATTAAGGCTGTATGCAAAAGGACGCTCGGGATTCAGCTCGCAAACATCGGTAAGCTTCATTTTCCCATAGTAAAATTTAAGCACCTGCTGATACGTCTGACCCTCACGCGCCCGCGCCTGAGCACCGTATTGCGACATTCCGAGGCCATGCCCGTAGCGGCAGAAATAGATGTTGTAACCGGTGCTCGTCGGTTCTCCCCAGTACATCTTATAATTTTTTGTAAAAACACCTTCAGCTTTCAACCTGTCGGCTGAAAACCCGAAGGAAACTTCCTGCTCGCCGCTGCCGGTGCCAACAAGAATACGCACATCAACATTCGCCATGTTGCGTTCGCAGTTTTCGAATTTCGGTGTGTTCACATCCGTTTCAAGAATCGAGATAAGCCGAACGGAAGATCCGACAATTTTTTTCGCCTCTTTGCGAAGGAGAGCGTTAAATGCTTCGTTGTCGGATATTTCTCCGTATGTAATTTCAAGATTCTGCCTGCAGGCAGGATTGGCTTCATAAAAGTCAATGTCATCAAGACGGATTTCATACAGCGGGTCAAGCGAATCATATCCGAAAAGGTGCGACGGCAAAGCGGTCTCTCCGCCGTTTGTTGCACCGTAAAACGCAAGCGGGATTTCGTTATCGACGGACAGAATGACGCCCGTTGTTTCAACGCAGGCACGCATACATTTTTCGTAGCCGGGTTTATAGCCGCGATAACCCTGATAGTTAAACGAATCGGTTATATCATAATCATCACCGGGCATGGTAAAGCCGAATGCATAGGTTCTTGAGGCGACCGCCTGGCATTTGAGTGATTCGATGGGGCAGGACTCGCTCATTTCGTAAGGCACGATGCCATAGAGATAATGCGCCGTCGGAATATTGTTGATGACTCGGAGCGTTCCGTCATCATTGATTCGGAAAACAAGGTTGCCCAAGTATTTTCTTTCGTTTGCGTTTCCGCTGCAAAAGAGCTGGAGCCAACCGGCGGATTCGTTGTAATTCACGCGCATAAGCGTTATTTCGGAACCCCGATAAACGGTCGAACCGCCCGAGCTGAGCGTAATTTTACCGTCTTCAACGGTGACGGCAGCTGTGCGGGGGGAGCTTTCGCTGCCGACAACAGCACGCATATTTTCCGCAACATAATATGCGCCGCAAAGCTCAAGGCGAACACTTGCCGTTTCTCCGACGGACAGCTTGACATTTATAAACGAAAAATCAGAATTTACACTTCTTCGCACATCGCGCTTCAGTTTCGGAACACCGTCGGCAGTCATAGGAATGCCGTTGGCATCCATAGGAATGCCGTTGGCATCCATAGGAATGCCG
>ENA-UOJG01000094-UOJG01000094.1-human-gut-metagenome-genome-assembly--contig:-C47-NODE-94-length-128766-cov-40.223392_pt1 | contig 128766 bp, 115 predicted proteins | sample MGYA00242340_ERZ723887 | MGnify/ENA metagenome assembly ERZ723887 | reverse complement strand
TCTGTTGTACCTGTGCCTCGCGAGGTGGAAGTGGTTCGTCCTGTCTTTGGCGATAACGACAGGTGTTGCTGCTGTCTATCTGCTGTGTACCCCTGCCGTATATACACGCACTGCTTCGGTGTTGATCAAGGAGGATTCCAAAGGCAAGTCGGTTTCCCCGGATCTGGAATCCTTTTCGGAGTTTGGGTTGTTCCAGTCCAGCACCAATGTAAATAACGAACTCATCACCTTTCAGTCGCCGGCTTTAATGACCGAGGTAGTTAAACGATTTCGTTTGGATATGAATTACTTCGTTCCGGGGAAATTCCACCGTCAGGTGGCCTATGGACTGACATTACCAGTGGATGTAACGATAAGTGACTTTCCTGAAAACGAATCGGCTGGGTTTACATTGGAAGTACAGCCAGACAGCACATTACTCTTATCCGACTTTACACGTAACGGGACGGAGCTCGACGGAAAGGATATAAAGGGCCGCTTGCTCGACTCCATCACTACGCCATTAGGGAAAATCATTATCCATGCAACCCCCAATTATGTGAAAGGCGAGACATACACATTGTATGTAGGTAAATCCAGTTTGTATGATGCTGTAAACTCCTGCTCGTCCAATCTGTCCGTTTCATTGAATAATGAGAAAGCGTCAGTTATCGACCTGTCATTCAGGGATAATTCTGTACAACGGGCGGAGGATGTATTGAGCATGTTGATTTCCGTTTATAATGAGAACTGGGTGAAGGACAAGAACCAGATCGCTATCAGCACCTCGATGTTCATCAACGAGCGTTTGGGCGTAATCGAACAGGAACTGGGCAACGTGGACGAGGACATTTCATCCTACAAGTCCGAACATCTGTTACCCGACGTGCAGGCGGCTTCGAGCATGTATATGGCGCAGAGCAGCCAGACGAATGCGCAGATTCTGGCTTTGAACAACCAGCTCTACATGACCCGCTACATCCGGAACTATTTGTCCAATGACGCCAACCGTACCCAACTGCTTCCGGCCAATTCCGGCATTGAAAGCGCCAATATTGAATCGCAGATTGCCGAATACAACAAACAACTGTTGCAGCGCAACAGCCTGGTTGCGAACAGTAGTACGGAAAATCCGCTGGTCGTTGATATGGATCAGGCCCTGGCATCCATGCGTGGGGCGATAATCAGGTCTATCGACAATCAGATAGTAACCTTGAATTCGCAGATAAAAAGTTTGCGGCAGACGGAGCAACAGACAACATCACGTATAGCAGCTAACCCTACACAAGCCAAATACCTGCTCTCGGTGGAACGCCAGCAGAAGGTAAAGGAGGCTCTTTATTTGTTCTTACTGCAAAAGCGTGAGGAGAACGAACTCTCACAGGCATTTACGGCCTACAATACCCGTATTGTTGCCCCGCCCCACGGTAGCATGTTGCCGATGTCACCCGTGCGCAAAAACATCTTAATGGTCGCGTGTGCTTTGGGACTGCTTATTCCGGTAGTCATTATCTTTATATGTGAGAACATGAATACCCGTGTACGGGGAAGAAAAGATCTGGAAAGCGTAACCGTACCGTTCATCGGTGAAATTCCGCTGTTCACAAGAAAGAAGAAAGGAATATTCAGAAAGAAACCACAGGAAGTCAGGGCCATTGTTGTCAAGGAGGGCAGCCGTGACATCATCAACGAGGCATTCCGTGTATTGCGTACCAACTTGGAGTTCATGACTGGCAAGGATAAGGCATCGAATGTCATCATCGTGACCTCGTTCAATCCGGGCAGCGGCAAGTCGTTCCTGACCATGAATATCGCCGTGAGCTTTGCCATTAAAGGGAAGAAAGTGTTGGTAATCGACGGTGACCTGCGTCACGGCTCTGCGTCATCCTATATCGACTCTCCTACCAAGGGGTTGAGCGACTATCTTGGCGGCAGGATTGACAATCTCAATGAAATAATTGTCACCAATCCGAAACAGAAATATCTGGACATCCTTCCTGTCGGCACCATACCTCCCAACCCCACCGAACTGTTGTTCGACGACCGGCTGAAACAGGTAATAGATACCGTAAGGGAACAATACGAATATGTGCTGATTGACTGTCCGCCCATCGAACTGGTGGCCGACACGCAGATAATCGAGAAGCTGGCTGACCGTACTATTTTCGTGGTTCGTGCAGGATTGCTTGAACTGAGTATGCTTGCTGAACTGGAGAAAATCTACGGGGAGAAAAAATACAAGAACATGTCCCTGATCCTGAATGGAACCGAGGGAAGCGGTGGTCGCTACGGATACCGTTATGGCTATCGGTATGGTTATCACTATGGTTACGGTTCGGAATATCACTATGGTTCCGATGAAAAATATATAGAGTAAATCGTTGATTATCAAGCAATTAAATACGGAGTAAGAATGTAAATTTGATTTCCCTATTGTTTCACTAAAAATCACAACTATGGCACAGAACGATTTTACAGAAGACAAAGCGACCTTATTCGGTGCGGGTATGGTTACTGTAGGTGTATTTGGTAAAACAGCATTGATTACCAAAGGAGTCGGAGTGGTTGCCGCAACAAAAGCCGGAGTATTGGCTGGTGGATTTATCTGTCCTCCTGCGGCTATCTGTATCGGTTTAGCTTGTGTTGGGGCCGGGTTGATAAATCATTTCGGCAAGCGAAACTGGTGGTGAAGTTTATCACCGGGACAATCAATTCATTCCCGGATTCCGCATATATGTCATGTGGAATCGGGAATGATTAAAAAGTTTTATGTCATTATATGTGGTTTTTTAAAAAAAGGGAAAAACAAAATATAATAAAGCTAATCGGTTTTACAGACTATCATTCGCATATTCTTCCGGGCGTGGATGACGGTGTACAAACGATGGACGAATCTTTGGAAATTCTACGTTTGTATGAGGAGCAAGGGATCAAATCCGTATGGCTCACACCGCACATCATGGAAGACATTCCCAATACGACTGCCCATCTTCGCGACCGTTTTGCAGAATTGCAGGCTGCTTACACAGGTGGCGTACAACTGCACCTTGCAGCGGAAAACATGCTTGACAATCTCTTTGAGGAACGGCTGGGAAAGAATGACCTGCTACCTTTAGGCGAGAATGGCGACCACCTGCTGGTGGAAACCTCTTATTTCAGTCCTCCGATGGGCTTGAAAAATATCCTGCTTCGCATCAAATCTAAAGGATACCACCCTGTTCTCGCCCATCCGGAGCGTTATGCTTATATGGATGAATCGGATTACCGACAGCTAAAAGACATGGGTGTGAAATTCCAGATTAATCTTCCATCAATAGCGGGTATGTATGGCAACCGGATTAAGAAAAAGGCCATGTTTCTTATGAGAGAACAGGCTATTGCTTATATAGGGACAGATATTCACAGTTACAGTATATTTCAAAAGTTCATTTGTACAAGCGTTACAAGAAACGTACAAAAACTGCTTGATTTATAGTCAAGATTATTGCGGCTATGGATAGCCAAGCTATAACAAAAATTCCTATTAATAAACAACAAGATGACAAGCGGAGAAAAGGCTCTTTATCATTCCATTATAGAGCAGTTAAAAGATAAGGAACTTTCCGATAGCCAAAAAGACAATTTTGTGAAAAAGCTGGATGAACTGTTCAAAAGTATGAATGACCAATCAAAAGAATTTCAATTAAACTCAATTTTATGAAAGCATGTTTTATGGGCTTGGGCTATATCGGATTGCCTACAGCCATTATCGCAGCAAAGCACGGAGTACAGGTAACGGGTGTTGACATCAACCCCAAAGTTGTAGAGCTGACCAATCAAGGTAAGCTCCACATCATTGAACCGGGGATGGAAGAAATGCTGCAAGAAGTTGTGAAAAACGGGACATTGCACGCAAGCACGAAGCCGGAGACAAGTGACGCTTACTTTATGGTTGTTCCCACCCCGTTCAAAGGTAATCATGAGCCTGATATTTCGTATGTAGAGGCGGCAACTCGTGCTGTACTTCCTTTTCTCAAGGAAGGTGACTTATATGTAATTGAAAGCACATCACCCGTTGGTACGACTGATAAAATGCGTGACTTAATTTTCGCTGAGCGTCCTGAATTGGAAGGTAAAATTTATATCGCCTATTGCCCCGAGCGTGTACTTCCGGGCAATGTGATTTATGAGTTGGTACATAACGACCGTGTCATTGGCGGTATGAACGAAGAAAGTACAACAAAAGCAATCGAGTTCTACTCGCAGTTCGTACAGGGGACGCTGCATCGGACTAATTGCAAGACCGCTGAAATGTGCAAACTGACTGAGAACAGCAGTCGTGACGTGCAGATAGCTTTTGCCAATGAACTTTCATTGATTTGCGACAAGGCAGGGATTAATGTTTGGGAACTTATCAGGCTTGCCAACAAACATCCGCGCGTAAATATCCTGCAACCTGGCTGTGGAGTCGGAGGTCATTGTATTGCTATCGATCCATATTTCATTACAGCGGATTTTCCGGTTGAAAGTCGCATAATTTCTACAGCACGCGAAATCAACAATTATAAATCGTTCTATTGTGCTGAAAAAGTAAAGAACGCCATGTTTGAATTTGAACTGAAAAATCACTGTAAGCCTGTGGTAGCAATGATGGGGTTGGCATTCAAACCGGACATTGACGATTTGCGTGAATCTCCAGCAAAATATATCACAACTAAAGTAATGCAAGGATGTAATAATGCCAACATTTTAGTGGTAGAGCCAAATGTGAAAGAACATAACGTGTTCAAGTTGACAGACTATAAAGAGGCTTATGACAAAGCCGATATTGTTGTGTTCCTTACAGCCCATACACCTTTCAAAGAACTACCGTGGAAAGATGATAAAGTGATACTTGATTTCTGTGGAATATTTAAGCAATAGAGGTAGACAATCATTAAGTTTACCAAGACTTACCCTCCCAATAAACGTACACATATACTGATTGCAGATTTACAGAAAATCTATTGCTTTAAGAAGATGACATTAAGCCAAGTTTTCAAATCAAGATTGTTGTCAAATATTTGGAATCAGTTTCTCCTTTATGGTTTCAGTAGCATTATACCAATTCTACTAATTCCATATTTGTTGAACGTTATAGGAGTAGAAAAATACGGTCTTGTAAATTTTGCCATTATATTTAGCTTTTACTTTCAGATATTCAATGAGTTCGGTTTCGATTTATCTAATGTCAGGCATGTCGTCAATAATAGAGACAATCAAGAAAAATTGGGAAGGATAGTTTCTTCTATTCTGCAATGTAAGTTTTTTCTCATACTCTGTTCTCTATTTGTTTATATTTTAGTTGTAGGGTTGATTCCTTCACTAAGGAATGAACTCACGCTTTATATATTAGCCTTTATTCGTTTGATAGGGGTTGTCATTGCTCCCTATTGGCTTTTCCGTTCAATGGAGGACATTAAATATATAACACGTATCAGCGTGCCAATAAAGCTATTATGTATATTGCCTATTTTTTTAATCGTTAAGTCTACTGATGATTATGCATTGGTGATGTTGTGCTATGCTCTTGAAACATTTGTTTCAGGTATTGTCGCTTTATTCATTGCCCAAAAAAGATACGGGATCAAACTTCAAATAGTCTCGGCACAAGAAGTGAAATTTTATCTTAAGGATAGTATTCCGTTTTTCTCATCAACTTTTTTGACGAGAGCCTATAAAACAATGAATACCTTAGTGCTTGGCTTTATTCTTGGAGATTTTGCAGTCGGATTATATACAGCTGCGGAAAAACTTCATAATGCGTATTCATCATTTGTTTCTCCGCTTTTATCTCAGATATTTTACCCATATTTCACAAGGATAAAAAATATGGGTAGAGCGACTAAGATGGTATTGCTTTTATGTATTGCCAATACAATCGCTTTAGCTTGTATATATTTCTTATCACCGTATCTTATACCGATTTTTATTAAGACTGAAACAGCAAGTATAACCACGTATTTCAACCTATTCTTGCTTTTATTGGCGATTAGTGTGCCAGCTGACATGTTCGGTTTCCCTTATTTGGGCGTACTTGGAAAAATCAATGAGGTAAATATGACAACCATTTATTCTGCAATCATATACATCATTGTTGTCCTTGTCTTGATTCTTACTCACAGTATTAGCATAGGAAGTGTTATTTGGGCTTTGATTATAGCGAACGTGGGATGTTTGGTTTTGCGCCTATATTTAGCCAATAAAGTAAGAGTTGGTAATGTTGATAAACAATAGGATATACAATATAGATACTAATTCTCGACATTGGGCTATTTCTTTAGCCTTAATTGTAATCTTGTCTGTAATAATGACATTTATTCCTTTTGTAGGACTGTGTTTGTCATTAATGTTTTTCAGACAAAGGTTTGCCCCCATTCTATTTATTATCTTTTCTTTCTATTTTGGTTGGTTTTATGAGCCACAAATGGATTTGTTGGTTCATTATGAGCATTTTCATCGTATTGCCGACAAATCATTGGTTGAGCAATGGATGGACTCTGGAACATCAAAATATGGCAAAGAAATATATCCTGTATTATTTAAATATTTCATTGGTTTAATTGCTGATAACCGGAATTTTTTCTCTGCTTGTGCGTGTGTGGTATATACTTCTCTATTTATATTTGGAGTCGTAAAACCACTCCAGCCATTATATATGCAGAAAATGTCAATTCCTGCATGGCTACTCTTCCTGGGAGTGATTTTTACTGTAGAATACTATTGGTTTCTCGGTTTTCGCTTTTGGAGCGGAGCATTTGTTTTTACTGGCTTCTATTTGAGATACCTTAATTCAGGAGCCGTTAAGTACCTTTGGTTATCTGCGTTATGTATTTGTTTTCACTATTCACTACTCGCCTTATGTGTCGCGGCTGTATTAAACCTACTCTTGCGATATAGGTTTAAAGTGTACTATTTAATTCTTATCGTATCATTCATCGTTCGCTTTGCGAAAATCGCGTTTGTCACTAATATCGCACAATTTGGCATATTTGAAAACTACGTCAAAGAGAGCGTTAGGAATCAAAATATCATACAGTCTGTTGGAAAGTATGCAGAGGAAATACGCGAGTATGGTAATCAGTTCTATTTGCTTCGTGAAACAATTGCCGTTTTCGGTGTCTTGGCTGTGATCTATATACTATATAAAAAAATAGGGAAAGAATTTTGGGAGCAGAATGTCAAATTCTGGGGGTTCTGTATTCTCCTATTGTCTTTTGCCAATTTCGGATATGTCAGTTTGACTTTTTATGATAGATTCTTCAAACTTGCCGTGCTATTCTTATATGTTTTTACATATATGTGGGTTATGGATATTCAATCCAAATTGAGTTTTAAGTCCCAGCTACTAATAACTATGGTTACAATTATACCGGTATTGTATTTCATTGTTACACCATTAGTTGAACAGAGGCACATGTTGTTCCAACTAAACTTATGGTTTAGTAATCTATGTTCATGATGAAAAATTTTGTAATCTGAATTTCTCATCGTGCTGATGTATGGTCTATGGATAGCTACCAATACGAACAACCAAAAAGGCATAACATCAGAAAACGAAAATAGATTAACCGTTGATGTTCAATGTTCTTAATTATTTTAATCATATCAATTGAAACACTAACAATGAGGGTATTAATAACTGTTCCCACTAAATCCGGATATGGAGGAGTAACTAATTATTATTTAGGGATTAAAGAGTATTGGAAAGAAAATATTGAATATTTTTATTTCGGTCGTAAGCCTTGGCGTAATATATTTTATCCATTTTTAATTATCCGTTTTATAATCCGATTGATTTGCTTTAAACCTGATATAGTACTACTTAACCCATCGCTTGGAGATAAAGCCTTAAAACGAGATTTTATATATTTAAACATTTGCCGATTTTTCAGAAAGAAAACATCCGTATTTATTCATGGTTTCAATTTCGAGTATGCTAAAAATGCAGATTGGAAATGGATAAGTGCCAATTTGAATAAGGCCTTGTGTATTTTTGTGTTATCCCAAGATTTCAAGAATGAATTGATAAGGAGGGGGATAAAATCTGATATACATCTAACTTCGACAAAAGTACCCGATTATTTTATTTCAGGTTTTGACCTTTCGATGAGACAAGGAAAAGCCGAAAACATTATGTATAGCGGGCGAATAGAAAAGGCCAAGGGTGTATATGAAACAGTCGATACATTTTCAATACTTAAGTCACAATACAAGGATCTGACATTGACCTTTGTCGGTGATGGCTCAGAACTTCCTATGTTGAAACAATATGTTGAGAATAAGAAAATAAAGGATGTCCGTTTTACTGGAGAGTTACGTGGGGAAGATTTTAAAAAGGAATACATTAACGCCGATATGTATTTGTTTCTAAGTTATACGGAAGGTATGCCAACTGTGGTTTTGGAAGCAATGATTTTCGGACTCCCTATTTTTACCAGAAAAGTGGGTGGCCTAATAGATTTCTTTGAAAATGGAAAGATGGGATATATATCAAGTTCGTTAGATCCGGCAGTTTTTGCAGAAGCAATGAAACCATATATCGAGAATCCTGCTAAAATGAGGAGTGTATCAATATATAATTCCGAATATGCGAAAACCCATTTTGTTGCATCCGTTGTTGTCCGAAAATTTGAAAATACACTAAAGAAATATATTGAGCTATGAATATTCTGAGAATCAAGAAGCTAATATTTTTACACCTCCAACATCTACCCATGAAATCAAGGGCATGGAGACCATTAGTTTGCAAATGGGGTGGAGTGCAGATAATCAGCCCCAAAAGAACGTTTATCGGTGAGGGCGTCATATTTGACACAAATTATCCACAAGATATTTTTATCGAAGAAGGTGTTCGTTTGACATCGGGGGTGAAAATAGTAACACATTTCATGAATCCTAATACTGGAAGTTACGACAGGGGGAAGGTTCATATCTGCAAAGGCGCCTATCTCGGAATGAATACTTTGGTGGTAAAACCTGTAACAATTGGAGAGCGAGCTATAATTGGAGCAGGTTCTGTTGTGACCAAAGATATACCAGCCAATGAAGTTTGGGCAGGAAATCCCGCAAAATTTATAAGAAAACGGTAGGATTAATTCATATGGACATTATATCATTCTATAGGGTAGAACGTTGGCTATTTGAACGCCATATTCCGGTTTTGCCCAAAATCGTACAACTATTGATTTTTCTCATTTTCAATTCAAAAATAACCGCTGATTCAAAAATAGGAAAAGGGTCATACTGTGTGTGCAAAGGGATTAGCACTGTCTTAATACCGGGAACAGAAATCGGAGAAAATTGCGTATTAGGATTGCGATTTTCTACTGTACGGCAGTTTCCATATAAAGAAGTTCCTTGTCTAAAGAATAATGTTTGGGTGGGACCTAATGTTATTATTGCTGGCCCTGTTGTAATAGAAGATGATGTGGTAATCGCTGGAAATTCATTTGTCAACCGAAGTGTTCCCAAAGGTGCTATTGTAGCAGGATGTCCGGCAAAGATTATTGGCTGGAGAAAGAATCTTGATTATGCGATTGAGACAAACCCAAAGTATAAAGATGGCCGTATGCCATTCTTGACAAAATGAATAACACCAATGAATGATATTGCAGATGCTTTTTATAAGCTAAAAATTTATTGTGAGACTGAACATTTCAAGGGTTGGGATCCGTATGATGGTCTCAACTCTAAAATTTTTCAGGCAATTCCGCTGCTGAAAAAGTCTGTATTGTGCAGATTGATGGTCATACAAGGTTTCAAGCGTTGCCCTTTCAATATGAGACGGATGGCTTTCGTTCCGAAAGAGTATAACGCAAAAGGTATCGGGCTGTTCTTGTCCGGATATTGCAATCTGTATAAAGTTGTGGAAAATCATCCGCAATTATCCGAAAAAATGGGAACGTTGGAGATGATAAAGGCTCGGATTGAAGAATTGGCAGAGTTGCTTATATCCTTACAATCTAAAGGCTACAGCGGTGCTTGCTGGGGGTATAACTTCGATTGGCAGGCACGCCGTCTGTTTCTTTTTCCCAAATTCACGCCCACAGTAGTTGCTACAAATTTCTGTGCCACGGCACTGATGCAGGCATATGAAATAACTAGGAACAAACACTATTTGGAGATTGCATTAAGTGCAGCGGATTTTGTAATAAAAGATTTGCATCGCACGCCGTATAATGGTGGCTTTCTCTTTTCTTATAGTCCGTTAGAGGGTAATGACACTGTGTTCAATGCTTCGCTGCTCGGTTCTCGATTGTTGAGTTATTGTTTTTATTATACACAACAGGAGGAATACAAAAGACTAGCGGAGCTATCCATTAAAGCCTGTTGTTCCGGGCAACGGGAAGACGGGGCTTGGGTATATGGAATGCTCCCCGTACAGAATTGGGTAGACAGCTTTCATACAGGATATAATTTAGATGCGCTGATCGCTTATCAAGAGTTGACAGAGGATCATGCTTTCAATGGTTACATCGAAAAAGGTTTCGACTACTATGTCAATCATTTTTTCGAAGCGGACGGAACTCCTAAATATTATGATAACCGAATGTATCCTATTGACATCCATTGTCCAGGGCAGCTATTGATAACATTGACCCGCCTACATAAGATGAAAAAATATGAGGAACTTGCCAAAAAAGTATTGCAATGGACAATCCGAAATATGCAAGATAAAAAGGGGTATTTCTACTACCAATTAAAACCTGGCATCAGTTCTAAAATCTCGTATATGCGATGGAGTAATGCATTTATGTTTAATGCAATGTCGCATTATTTACTCGCAATATAAAATTTCCAACATAAATGAATAAAGTTTCTTTAAACGGAGTCGAAATATATCCGTTCGATTCCGAACAGTCTTTGTTGTCTTTTGTAAACGATAATAAGGGCATATTAGTAGCCATAAATGCTGAGAAAATTTTACATGCTACAGATCAGACACGAGGAATTATCAATCGGAACATAGGGTATTGCGATGGAGCCGGCGCACAAATGGCTCTCAAACAAAAAGGTTTTGAAAATGCGTGTAAAATTCCCGGTTGTGAGTTGTGGCTCAAAATTGTAGCTCAATTTTATAGAGAAAAGACTTTTTATTTGATAGGTGGTAAACCTCAAATCATAGAAGAAACTGTGTCTAAACTGCGTAAAGAATATGCAGGGATTCACATTATCGGTTATCGGGATGGATATATCAAGGCAAACGAGGAACGGGAAAGACTTATAAAAGACATAACCGAAAAAAGACCTGATGTGGTATTTGTGGCTATGGGGTCTCCTAAACAGGAATTACTGATGGAAGAAATACAGCATAGACACAAAGCCATCTTTCAAGGATTAGGCGGCAGCTTCGATGTATATACTGGCCATGTGGAAAGGGCTCCTAAATGGTGGGTGAACCACAATCTTGAATTTGCCTATCGGTTGCTCAAAGAACCGAAAAGAATAAAACGGCAAATTCACTTGATAAAGTATGCCTGGTGGCTGATAACTAAAAAATTATAGAACAATGAAGAAGGTAATGCTGGTCTTCGGGACTCGTCCGGAGGCCATTAAGATGGCTCCGTTGGTGAAGGAGTTCCAAAAAAAATCAGCAGACTTTGAAACAATCGTCTGCGTGACGGGGCAGCATCGTGAAATGCTCGATCAGGTGTTGCAGATATTCGATATCAAGCCGAATTATGACTTGAACATCATGAAGCAGGGGCAAGATCTGTATGATGTAACCGCCCGTGTGCTGACCGGGATGCGTGATGTGTTGAACAAGGCGAAACCTGATGTGGTATTGGTGCACGGTGACACAACCACTTCTACTGCCGCCGCACTCGCAGCTTTCTATCAGCAGATCCCTGTAGGTCATGTAGAAGCGGGCCTGCGTACCCACAACATATACAGCCCTTGGCCGGAGGAGATGAACAGACAAATAACAGGGCGCATTGCCACCTATCACTTTTCTCCGACCGCTTTAAGCAAGAAAAATCTGTTGACGGAAGGTGTGCAGGAGGACAAGATAACCGTAACAGGGAATACGGTCATCGATGCCCTTCATATCGTTGTTGATAAAATAAAGACTGACGGAGCTCTACAACAAGAACTTGCCGGGGTGCTGGAAAAAGCGGGTTACGATACCTCACGGCTTGCTGATGGCAAGAAACTCGTTTTGATAACCGGACACCGACGTGAAAATTTCGGAGACGGATTCATCAGCATGTGCACAGCCATTAAGGATCTGACGGCAAAATATCCATATGTGGACTTTGTCTATCCGATGCACTTGAACCCCAATGTCCGCAAACCTATCCATGAAGTATTCGGGGAGAATTTGAATAGTTTGGGAAATATGTTCTTTATCGAACCATTGGAATATCTGAGTTTCGTGTTCCTGATGGAAAAAGTGACCCTTGTCCTTACCGACAGCGGTGGTATTCAGGAAGAGGCTCCGGGGTTAGGCAAACCGGTACTGGTGATGCGTGACACCACCGAACGTCCGGAGGCGTTGGATGCAGGAACGGTAAAATTGGTAGGAACCGATTATAACAAAATTGTCTCCGAGGTATCGATTTTATTGGATGATGCATCTGCTTATGAGCAAATGAGTAAAGCCATTAATCCTTACGGTGACGGAAAAGCGTGTATGCGTATAACGCAAACACTTAATGTTCGGTTGTAACTTTTGTATTTTCTTGACACATTCACCAGAAGAAATATGTTAGTACCGAAGGTGAATGTCGTATTGCAGGCGGACAAAGACATCGGCAGCATAACAGAGGCAGACATTTGGCTCAATTGTATGGACGGCAACGGTAACTTCTTGTCTGTGGCTGCGGAAGACCATACCGGCGACGGACATTACATTGCCACCTTGCCGTTAGACTACAGCCCGGTAGAGCCTTTCATCCAAGTTCACTTGAATGAAATGGTCTATGATTACCTGTCCATTCCGAATTTCAAAGCGGGACAGGAATGTCAAATCTCGCTTATACTCGGTACGGACGGGCTTCGCACACCGGGAATAGGAGCTGAAATCGACGACTGGGAAGTTGTGGAAGGAGATGTCACATTCGTAAAATGACAAAATATAATAAATGACGCCTGCTGGTTTTGTTATCATTGGCAGGCGTTTCACTTTTTATCCCTCATTCAGGAATCCCGGCATTTACCGAGTGTTCCGCTTGTTCTGCACGTCTTTTTCCCATTTCGATGTGAAGGATTTACCACAAAGGGCTTGGAGAAGAAGAAACACATAGCAGAACTGAAAATCCGACCTAGCTAAAAAGAAAAACAGATTTCTTATTTATGCCTTCAGACTCCGGACAAATTAACTCTATAGTTTTTTGAGCATTCCTTCGTTCGTATTGGGATTTATGGTTATTTTTGTAATTCAATCAATAATATGACGATAATGGCAAAGACATACCAAAGGACTAAATTACAAGAAGTCACGATCAGAGGATATAAATCCATAGCCTATGACAGACCTGTGACCTTGAAGCTGGGTGATGTCAGCATCTTGTTGGGTGCCAACGGTGCAGGCAAGAGCAATATCATCAGTTTTTTCCGGATGCTGAGCTACATGATGAGCAAGTCATTCGGGAGATATGTGGAAATATCGGGCACGTCTCATGCCTTGCTGCATTACGGCATTAAACGGACACCGGTCATGTCCGGAGAACTGAAGTTTGCCGACAGCAATTCCATGGATGTTTATGGCTTTTCATTGGCCAATGCCACTCCCGACAGGCTGATTATCACGGAAGAGCGGATTACATGGCATCGCAAGGGGGAGAAAAAGCCCTATGAGATAGCACTGGAACCGAATTTCAAGGAGTCCGCTCTCGCAGAGTGTGAGGATCCGGTTGCCAAAACTATTTTCCAGATGCTTTCTTACTGCAAGGTATATCAGTTTCACGATTCATCGACAGAGGGGCCGCTACGTCAGGCTTGTCCCGTCGAGACGGCCAATTACCTCCAGTCGCACGGAAACAATCTGCCTTCTTTCCTGCTGTTCCTGCGGGAGAACTACAAGGATGCCTACAACCGGATTGTTGACTATGTCCGTGACGTAGTTCCCCAGTTCCAGGACTTCTATCTGGAGCCCGTGGGTGGTATCATTTCTCTCCGGTGGATAGATAATTCTGCCACGGACTATCGTTTCAATGCCTACCAGTTCTCCGACGGATCTATCCGTTTCATTGCCCTGGCCGCCTTGCTTCTGCAGCCTGCCCAGACAATGCCCAACGTCATCATTTTGGATGAACCGGAACTTGGCTTGCATCCCTATGCCATCAGCCAGCTGGCAGAAATGATTAAGGATGCGTCCATACACGCACAGGTCATTATTGCCACGCAGAGCAAGGATTTGGTCGATCATTTCGACATCGGCGATATCTCTGTGGTGGAAATGAACAAGGAAACGCAGGCAACCTCTGTCACTCACCTTGACGCCAAAGAATATCATCTTTGGCTTCAGAACTATACGGTGAGCGAACTTTGGGACAAAAACATCATAGGAGGACGTCCCGTATGAAAGCGAAGATTATTCATGTCCTTTGTGAGGGACAGACGGAACAGGGATTTGTGGAGGAAGTGTTGCGTCCCTACCTGCAAGCGCAAGGTGTGGCAGGTGTAAAAAGCATCCTGATTACCACTAACAAGAAAAAGAATGCCCGTGGTGGAATGCTGAGCTATGCTCAGGCGGTGACAGACCTAGAACTGTTGCGGAAAATGAAGATGGACGGCGAATACGAACGTCATGTTTTCACAACGATGTTCGACCTCTACGCATTGCCGGATGATTTTCCCGGTTATGAAGCAGCCAAAGCAATCGGTGAGCCTTACGCCCGTGTCGCAGCATTGGAAACGGCGTTTGCTGAAGCAATCAACGATAGTCGTTTCATTCCCTATATTCAGCTGCATGAATTTGAAGCTCTGCTCTTTTGCGGTATTGACTATCTGGCAAAGCGTTACCCCGGTTGTGAGAAACGCTGCGAACAGCTGAAAAAAGACCTGGAGAAAACCAGCAACCCCGAGCTGATAAACAATAGTCCGGAAACGGCTCCGAGCAAACGTATTATCAAGGCGATAGAAGGAGACAAAAAACAGCATTACAACTACAATAAGCCGGCTACCGGCAAAGATGTTACCAAAAGTGTCGGCATGGATGAACTTCGTGCCCGGTGCAGTCACTTCAATGAATGGATAGAAAAGTTGATAGACTGCTGATTCTGTAATCAGATAATATCAAGGTTCTGACAGACAGGTTCGAGTGTTTATCTCAAAAATGGAAGAGATGGGGATTATACAGAAAGAGGGTGTAGGAAGAAATACTCGCTATATAAAGACTGCGAGTTTCCCATCTTTTAATTGAGAAGACAATTTTTGCTCTGTCCAAAAAACAAGTTTTTGGTCAAAAAACAGCACAAATAACTGATTATCAATTATTCTTTCAATGCCCGAAAATCTGTTTTTTTGTACGAAAGAGTTCTTTCACTTTTCTATCCCTCATTCCGGAATTCCGGCATTTACCAGATATTACTAATTAAAAAATTTAGATAAGTAACGAGATGCTAGATTTGATTAGTTGCTCGTAAGGTATAAGGCATCGACATTCTTCTGTTATTTAGTCAGTTGAAAAAATGTAACAATTATTTCTCTGATACCTAATACTTTTTCTATTTACACCATCCACGGATTCTTATACGGATCATAATCCGTCTGGAAAGTAGCCAGTTGCCAGTCGGTGACAGGTTTCTTCGAGTCATCGACTTTGCGGGGAATCTGCGGATTAAGCCGTAGTTTGGCGGCATCATTGAGCCATTTCATGCTATCCTCGTAATCGCGCATGCGGACAACACTGACATTATTCGGAGCAATGAGTTTCGTGAGTTCGTAGATGGCCAGCCGGACCATGTGCTTCTTGAGATTGTAGTTGCGGGGGTCATGCAACGAGAGGTTCTGCCCGACTTGCGGTGTGTCCGCGTTCACATCCGTTTCCGGGTAAAATACCCGTCCGTCATAAACGACATATTCGTGTTCCGACAACTCATAGGCATTGTATGATGAATCGTAATCGGCTATGGCTCCCCAGCAGTCGGAAACCATCGGGTCAAGATTGTAATCGAAACCTTCAAGCGTCATCAAAGTATAGAATGCTCCTTCATACTCGACGACTGCCCACAGAGGATACTCGACAGGCTGCCATAACGAGGCTTCCGCCTCGATCCAACCGCCGACCAACGGGATACGGACATCATCGAACTTGTACCCGTTTTCATTAAGACAAGTATAAACAATGCCGTTATAATTCACTTTATCTCCCGGATAATAGGTGTTGAACTGGGAATAATTTACAACTTGTCCCGCATCGACACGGATATCAGAACTCTCTTCCCAATAGACAACCGTTGCCGGCTTGCGATAGCCGCTGACGGAGCGTATCACCTCATGGATTTGTCCCTCGAAATAGACATGCACACCCACGGGATAGGTAATCCGACGGTCGTATTCGGCGATATATTTTCCTTTTGCAAGTTCCTTTTCAATCTCGTAGTTCTCCGACAAATATTCCACGATACTCATCTCCGTCGATTCTTCCGCCTGGATGAATCGTGCATCATTGCCCCGCGTGAGTTGTGCCAGGGCTTCCGGAGTAATTATCCCAAGATAGTCGTCATTATTGAGAAACCGTCTGTACATATCCTTGTTCCGTTATTAGTATGAAAATCCTTCCTGAATTACCGATGTGGATACCACATACCCGTTCCCGTCGCCTCCGCTCTTGAACTTGTACCAGCTGTCACGCAGGTAGTAACAGAGCAGGTAGTCAAGGCAGTCGGACAAGTGCCCGTACCGTTCATATTTGACACCGGTTTTCGGGTCGGTGGTCTTCTGTTTGCTCTTGGTACCGTCCTCGTTACGAAGCTGGTAAATCAGATCCTGGGTAAGTTTGCGACATTTGATATCGATTTGTATCTCCCAGCCTTCATAGCCCCCGAATACCTCGTTGACGAACTCGCACCGTGTAGCCTGCGGAGGCTGCTTGCGTAATAGCTTTACCTTCGGTCGCAGGATTCCTCTGCCGAAAGTGTCCGTGATGATGGTATAGTTGTTGATGCCGTCCTCGTTGGTGGTGGAGCGTTGTAACCCGGAAGGGTCACCGGTCACATCCACTCCGCCGATATGCTTGTCCCGGTAAAGTTTTAAGCGTACTTTCCGTGCCAACGCAGGTGTGTTGTTCTCCTTTTCCTCCGGCTTGCCGAGTATCTCTTCCAGTATATAGACCTTCCTGTTTTCATAGTCTATTTGTGCGGAGAGCACCGACATTTGGGGGGCAACATTGAAGTCCCACACCGTGATGAGCGGCTTGGTCGGATCGTATGCTTTTTCTTTCAGTCCGGTAACGAGATGCCGGGAGCCGTCGAAACTGTTATAAATCGCCATATCGTTGGCTTCCACGAAATCCCAGTTGCCATAGAGCAGGCGTTCCTTTGTCGCCTGATCCCGGATCTTGTTCAGGGCCGCCTCGTACACCTGACGGAAAGCGATATTCGGGTTGTCAAACACGGAAAAAGGTATATACGCTTCACCCTCGCGGCAGATGACCTTGTCTCCGTTTTCGTCCTGCACGAAGCGGGAACGCACCCAGTTAATCGTCGGATTGGTGGTGAGCAGCATTCTCGGAGTCTTGAATGTCTCATGGGTTCTCCAGCGGAGACGGGAGAACAGCACTTCGACGGCCCGTTCCGAGATTTCCGACACCTCGTCCACCATGGCGATGGTGTATTCCGAAGAGCCGAAACGCTCGAAGTTGGGGTCGCTGGGGATATCCGCCATCTCCTTCATGATGATGACCGAGTCATTCCAGAATGTGAGCGTGCCTTCGAGGTTGTTTATCTTGTAGTTTGTATCCTCTTTCAGTCCCCAATCCTTCAGAATCGACTTGATGGTATTCCATGTCGATTCCTTCAACGACTTGAGTGTCTTACGGGCCACCACCGCACGGATATTCTCGAACCGGATACATGAAGACACCAGCCAAACGCTGCCGATATACGATTTTCCGCCGCCGGCCGCTCCGCCTCCCAGTATCAGCTGCGGCAGGTTCTGCGACTTGCAATGCCTGCATTGGGGCCTGTACTGAGGGTTGCCTTGCTGGTCATAGCCGATAAGGATTTGCTCGATCTCCCCGCCACAATGGGGACAATAGTTCGGTTGCAACAGTTTCCAGAGTTCATACTGCCGTGGGGACGGTTTGAACTCGATGCGCAGGTTTCTGGGTGGTTTGAGCCTGTTGACCGCCATTAGATTTATACAATCTGAATGGTTATGTCCCTTTCGGACTCGAGTATAGCATACAGTTTTTGGAATGTAGTACGGGATTCCAAAACTTTTCCCTTGACCGTATTCTTTCCCACGATGATACAGCCGGCGGAATCGACTTCGGTATTGCCGGAATGGATCAGGATGCCGAGGAAATGCGGCACATCATGCAGATATGGCATTTTCTTCTTGTACCTGGGACTGTACTGAAGAGTGACTTTATAAGTCCCGGCAGGAATGGCAGTCTTGGCATAGACCTTTTCCTTGCAGGTACAGGAACGGCCGCGAGGAGTATCCGGACAGGTTGCCGGAAGTTCCCTCACGGCATCTTCGATGGTATTACAGAAAAATTTGCCGTCGATGGACAGGTCACCTATGGTATAGGTCTGACCTTTGAATTTGCGGTTGAGTGTCAGCTTCATACTTCGATACTATTTGTATCGAAAGAGTAGAGACGGACGCCGGCTAATGTTTATTATATGTGTTTGTAAAAGGAGGATATTTCAGGAAATGATGTATCTTTGTGAACGGATTGACAGTATTTAATCAAGAGTTAATATGACAAAAGCGGATATCGTCAGGGAAATAGCAACGCAGACCGGTCTGGAGAAGCAGGTCGTGTTACAAGTTGTCGAAGGATTCATGGATAGCGTAAAGTCTTCCATGATAAACGGCGAGGAGGTTTATCTTCGCGGCTTCGGCAGTTTCATCATCAAGCACCGTGCGGAAAAGACAGCACGCAACATAAGCAGGAATACCACGGTGATAGTGCCTGCCCACAATATCCCGGCATTCAAGCCGTCAAAAGCCTTTGCAGGAAGGATGAAATCAGACAAATAAGGTGATTATATGCAACAGGAGCGTTATTCAGATGATCCTGTTACTTTATACAGGGCAACGAGGTTGGCATTGTCCGATTGGAACAGGAAACGGCCGTTGCTTAAAAGGCATTCGTGGATGGTGTTGTCATTAGGATCCGACTCCAATAAAGCCCCCGCCTTGTTTTCATCGATAAGAAGCATTTCTATGCCTTGTACGGTGGCGGCAGTTGCATCAGCAGGAATTTTCAAAAGTTCATCCATCAGATTCATGTCGTTCATAATATCTCCGTATTTGGCTTGAGTCCCGTCAAGCATTCAATGTACCAAGACCAAAAAGCGTGGGACATAACCCGTAGCACCGAGGTTCTGGTAAACCTATCCGCAAACAAGTTAAGCCCACGCAAAAGCATAGGCGAAAACTGTTTGTCCTGCGGATAAGTGAAATTTACCAGATTTCGGTGCATGACAAAAGCTAACGCTTTCCGTATTTTATTATGTCGTTCTGCCAATATGGTTTTTATGCCGCATCTGCAGAAGAACCGGCATTATGTGATAACGACCGGACGTGTAAAGGCTATTTCTTGGATTCTTCCAAGGAAACCTTACGAAACTCTTTCATCAGTTTTTCCAATTCCAACGAAGTCTTGCGGGCACGGGTACCTGCGGCCTTGTTGCCTTTTTCAATCTGAAGTGCCGCATCCGTGGAGAATGTAGCATATACTTCCTGTATCTTTGAAACCAACTCTTTCATATAAATATTATTTAAGTTATTGACTACAAAGGTAGTGAAAATAATCAAGAATAAGAGCGATTCTGTCAATATAATAAATATCACATTGGTAATCAATGACTTTTAACAGCCATTATACCGTATGATTTATCCATCAGAGAAATTGTCAAGGTGTTTACAACTTTATGGATATGTCTGGTCAGAACATTTCTTCCATCTGCCGCTTGATTTCTTCCCGCTTTGTATTCTTGTAGTAATGCTTATAGATGGTCAATGGGCTGTTACCAGCCATCTCTGCAACCACATACGGATTATTACCGGCATCTACCATCTTCGATATGAAAGAGCCACGGGCGGAATACCATGTGATGTTTTCTTTAATGCGCAACATCTTGCATGCTTTCGTCAAGGTTTGTGAAAGGCGTGTGGAAATTTGCTTGACACGTGTAGTCTTCTTGGAAGTGGTCGTGTGTTTATGAGTAAAAACAGGAAATACATAATTTCCATAACTTTGCCCACGGTATTTATTCATGATGGCTTTTGCTTTACTGAGTAATTCCGGTTTGGCTGTTTTGGGAAACTTGATACGTTCATAGACGATGCGGTCTTCCTGGACCAAATCCCATGTCAGGTTACATACATCGACATTCGCCATACCTCCGGTATAGTAGCTGAACAGGAACAAATCAAGATGCAACTGCTCTTTTTTCGTAAACAAGGTACGGTCAACATTTGCGATTTTAGCTATGACTGTTTCCGGAACTGCTCTTGAAGTGGTTTCCGGCCAATTAATATCATCACCGAGACAGAGGAAGTTATCCATATTCACCCCGTACATCTCTTTCTTTTCTGCCTGCCTGCATACGGCACGGAGCAACCTTAGTTTGTGTGTAAGTCCGGCCTTGTTGCCATTTCTGATACCTCTTTCTTTAAGCCAAAACGCAAAGTCAAGAAGAAACTCTTCTGTAATATCCGTAAAGAAATAAGAGGAAAAGGCTTTTTCATATTTTTCCTTTGTAAACGCCTGCAGTTCACGCTTGAGATAGACATACCGTTTAGCATTGGTCGTGCTGTCGACAATCTGACCGTTCTTGATGCGTTTCTTGTTTTTGAATGTCTCTTCAAGATAATCGATCATCTGCTGGACACTCTTTACTTTGACCTCGGGTTTGGCCGCCTTGATTTCATCGAAGCAATGTGATAGCTGGACGGGCGACCAGTTCCTGCCTTCCATCTCCCAGGTATCGGCGACATGCAGATATTTGGTTCGCAAATCGAAAAGCAGTTTGTTCTTGGTAGTGGCCTCCGCACTCCCTACACGGAAACTCTGAGACTTGACATCCCAGTCTTTTAATAGCCCTGTGATGTTTATAACCTTCGGCACACGGGCGTAACCGGTCTTGAAGAAAATTATCTCCAGCTTGACCATCTTGGTGTCTTTCGGGTTCTGCTTACCCCTGATGTTAATCGTGTACATAGACTGATAACGAGTTAGTTAATGACTTATTATTAATTCGCATTAGTAGGAATCAATTGGTATTAATTAACCTACATAGAAACCTACATGAAAAGAGTAGTTTCCTTAGCGAAATAATGTTTATACGGATAAATCCGTACTTGTGTCATTTACTAACTCGTTATCAATCAACTATTTTCCCTAATCACAAAAGTTGTGTCCGAAAAAAGGGTGTGCCGATACGGCAACCTCTCCCGCTTTACGATCGACGGTTGCAGGTAGTCGGACGCTCTCGGCCCGTACCTGCCGCGACTCCCGATAGCCTGTCGGCGGCCGGTTCCGCCGTTTGCCGGAGGGGAGATATCCTGATTTCCCCTATTGTTGTTTGTTGCGGATATGGAAGGTGCCGAAAATTTCCTATCTTTGGAGATGTCATTGAGAAGAGACCATGAAGTATTGGGTGCTGTTGATCGGGGTTTTGGCGGGGTGTGTCTCCTGCGGGACCGGACGGGATGTGTCAAACGTGCTGGATACCGCTGCGGGATTGATGGGCGACCGTCCCGAACAGGCGCTGTCCATGCTGGAGTCCCTGGATGTGGATGAGTTGTCGAGTGCGTCCGGCAAGGCCCGTTATGCGCTTCTTTATACGCAGGCCCTGGATAAAAACCGGGTGGACGTGCAGAGTGATTCCCTGATCCGTCTGGCGGTGGATTATTATGACCGCAGGGGCTCCGAACGGGAGAGGGCTCTGGCCCATTATTATTACGGATGCGTATACGCCAATCTGCACGATACCGATACGGCAATGGAGTCGTTGGTCGAAGCGGAGTCCCATGCGGTCAAAACGGATGACAGTTATCTGCAGGGGTTGATTCACAGCAGGATCGGTAATCTGTACAGTGACGGATACCTCCTCAAGGAGGCCTTGCAACGCTTCGAACGGGCCTGTGCGTGTTTCCGGCAGGCGGGATCCCGGAGAAATGAAGCGATTTCGTTGAACAATCAGGCATATGTGTGTTATCTGACCGGAGATATCGTATCGGCGAAGGAGAGTTGGCAGGCCGCCAAGTCGCTGTACGAGGATCTCGGCGATCGGAATGCCGCCCGAGCCATAGACTTCGGCCTTTTATCGCTGCGGTTGCAGGAGGACGACCCGACGGATTCCGTAAAATCCTCCTTGCGGAGGCTTTGCGCCGATTATTACGGGGATCCTCAACCTCCGGTTGCGGCGGGAATCTGGCTTGCCGTTTACCAGCAGGCCGGAGAGTTGGATTCGGCCCGGTTATGCGGGCAGACCATCCTTGCCAACCGGAATCTGTTTACGGATCATAAGATTGCCGGATGCTATGCCCTGCTGACCCGGATCGAATCCGATTGCGGCCGTTTCGAGCAGGCGCTGCAGTACAGCCGCTTGTATGCGGATCTGATCGATTCGCTGAACCGCGTATCCAGGCAGACAGCCCTGCAAGAGGCGGAACAGCGATTTAACAACCGTTTGCTCGGGGTGTCGCTGGCGTCTCTTCGACTGAGGCATCAGGTCCAGATGGTTACCATGCTCCTCATCCTGATTGTTTCTGCTCTTGCCGCCTTCCTCATCGGATATCCCTGGATTCGGCGATACAGGAAGGTCCGCGAGGAGCACACCCTGTTGAAACTGGAATTGGACAATCTGCATCAGGTTTACGACGATCTGTCCGACCGGTTCCTGCACGTCAAACAGATGTTGGATCATTCCAACGAGCGGGAATTGAAGGTAAGCAAGGCCATCGAAGAGCGTTTGTCCGGCCTACATCAACTGGTCGAAAGGATGCCGATGATCAAACCGGCGAATTTCGTCCGTGAATTCAAGCGATACATGACCGTGGATACGAACTCCCAATATGCACTCTATGATCTGCAGTACATCGTCAATCAAAAATATTTCGGGATCATCGATCACCTTAAGGCCAGATATCCGGATCTGAACAAGCATGATCTGGATCTGTGCGCCCTCATGTGTTTCGGCTTTTCCCATGCCGGCATCTGCTATCTCTATGACTATTCGGCCCCGGGGTCGTTTTACAACAAGCGAAGCCGCCTGAGGCGGAAACTTCAGCTCCCACAGAATCAAAAGATCGAAGATTTCATCCGGCAACAGATCGGCGAACTGAAAAAAGGCAGGGAATAACGGGTTTCGGATTGATAGCAAAAGCGGCGGATTGCATGTTGATTCGTCGCTTTTGCCGTATACGCAAAAAAATATCTTATCACAGGCGGCCCGCTCTCGAGACCGGTTGATTTTCAGCAATCTGACGGATCCCATTGCCGCAAAGGAGGAACGGTGTGAGAATCCTGCGCGTAACTTGTTGTTAATCAACGGGTGATTCGGGTGGGTGTGATATGTGAGGCCGAGGGTATTCTTGCGGGGAAATATCTTTTATCTTACATTTAACGAACCGAATCCCTAATACATATCATGAGTGAAGCCTTCGTCGGCATATCTGTTGGGAGCCCTGCTGCGTAAGCGGGGTATCCGCCGTGATGCGTTGCGGCTGGCGGCGATCAGCTCCCGCCATCCGCTGCCACACGGCATCCGTGCGTTAAGCGATACGCTCGACGAACTGCAGGAGCCCAACATGGTCTGCCGGAGGTGTATGATGCGGAGGATTGAAATACCTATTTTGACGCAACGCAGTACAGACTGTTCGGATCGGGGTTTGCCGCCCTGTGACGACAAGAAAGCCTCCCCGCGAGGAAGCAAAACCGAGTATGACAGCTCAAAAGTTCAACTAAAACGCAGAAAGGCATCGTAAAGATAAGCAACTTTTTCCGAGCCGGGCGGCTCCGCCCGCGGAAAACGGCAGTTTCGGACGCCTGTCGAAAAGCAAAGGTCCGGACCAACGCAAATTATAAAAACCACAAAAAACTACGACTATGAAAACGATGCAGGATTTTGCAGCGCAGCAGCTCTCGAAGCGGCAGATGAACCGGGTGAAAGGAGGCTGGCGTTGTTTCGTCGTCACTCAATGGGGTGAAGGCGACAACATGAACGAAGGTTATTGGGTAGAGGTCCCTGGTAATAACGCCAGCGAGGCGGCAACTAATATCGGGCGTGTGGAAAATGCCGTTGGTGTTGTCTGCTAAATAGAGTTCGGGGAGTTGCCGAACGTCTTGTCCGACAACTCCCCCAATACTTTTTATGACAATTCAAATATGTCCGATGACCAGATTAATTTATATGCTCGCCATGTTGTCATGCTTTTCAGTGTCGGCACAACGCATCATTCCGTTCGCCGAAATGAAACGCATGATGCCGGCCTATTCAGGTTCTTATATCCCGAATTTCGAGAGTTTCTATTCTACGGCCGAGCCGGAGAAGATCGATAATATCGACCTGCGTATTATCTACGACCTCTCTGTTCGAATCGATACGCTGGTACGGCATGACAGAATCGTTGCCGAAACGGGGCGCCGCTACACAAGTTTCTACAGCCTCTACCTTCGGGAACTGTCGAAGAACCATACCGATCGAACCCGAACGACTACTTACGGGTGGATGGATTCGTGCAGTGTACAATACGCCGCAACGCTTTATATCGACCTCCGCCACCGGATGCTCGAAGAATGCGTGTTGCTGCCTAATATCACGAATCTGTTCCACAGCTACAAGGAGCCGCTGCCGGTAATCGAATGGGTGCTTGACGAGGCGGTATGCGAGATTCTGGGATATCGCTGCCGGAAAGCGCGGTGTTCGTTTCGCGGACGGGACTGGACCGTTTGGTATGCTCCCGACCTTCCCGTAGTGGCCGGATTTTGGAAATTCCACGGTTTGCCGGGAATGGTTCTGGCTGCCGAAGACGCTTCGGGCGAGTACCGCTTCCGGGCTGTCGGCATCGAGCAGCCTGCAGAACCGCTGCTTCGCTATAGGGTGCCTTCGCGCAAGATGTCGCGCGAACGGGTAAAAAAGGCTGCCCGCACCGTCTACGACAATCCGATTGACGCGTTTTTCGCAGAGAAGGGGCAAGACTACTTCGTGACGCTTCAGGACGGCCAGCCCCGACTCGTTGCTCCCGATCAGTGTCTTCCGATTCCCTACAACCCCCTCGAGCGGGAGTGAGCAGAGCGCGCATGTGGCTGTTTCCCTGCGGCTTTGTTGTGTTTCTAAAAATTTAGTAGTATATTGCAACCGAGACTTCGGAACCTTCAGCGTCTTTCGGGAACTCTTTTGGGTGGGGCAGGGTGGCCCCGTCGGTTAATTGGATCGGGGTTTGCCGCCCTGTGATGACAAAAAGCCTTCCCGCGAGGAAGCAGAACCGAGTGTGACAGCTCAAAAGTTCAACCAAAACGCAGAAAGGCATAGCAAAAATAAGCAATTTTTTCCCGAGCCGGGCGGCTCCGCCCGCGGAAAACGGCAGTTTCGGACGCCTGTCGAAAAGCAAAGGTCCGGACCAACGCAAATTATAAAAACCACAAAAAACTACGACTATGAAAACGATGCAGGATTTTGCTGCGCAGCAGCTCTCAAAGAGGCAGATGAATGAGGTGAACGGCGGAGTTTTGGTTCTTGAGTGCAAATGGCAAGACGGTCGTTACACCATCATTACAGCCGATCAGTTGGATGAAGTAATCGCCAGTGGCGGCAATTGCCAACCCATTTAGTCTTGGATTCGCTCCGAAGATAAGATTCTTCGGTGCAGCCTTTAACAGCAATCAAATTGACAAAAATTAAAATGAGCCTACGGTTGTATATCTTTATTGCTGGGTGGATCTTCCTGTTACGCCCGGTATCGGCACAAAGTCGTTATTATTCTTTGGCAGATGACCGCAGTGCCCCTGTTATCGAGTCGTGGAATCTGACAGATCCGGATACCATAGGTCAATCCGTGATAACACTGCATTACGAAATGCGTTATGTCGTGGACACATTATCGCATTCCGTTCATCAGAACAGGGTGATTGTCCAAACCGATGGCAACGTTGTGAAATATTACGTAATGCGCCGGCATTTGCAAGACCGGATCATGACGCAAGTGGAAAAACTGCTGGATGGGACAGCTGCGGTTCCGGGAGTGGGTGGACAATATGTCAAGACAGCGGAAGAGGAGGAGATGGATCGGATCGCCGGTGTGGACGATATTCTCAACAGCGAAATCTGGTTTTGCCGGGATAAAGGCATCCTCATTGAACGGATGCATGATTACGATCGTCAAAATTTTGCCATCGAGTATGAAGAACCGATTCCAAAATTTGAATGGATTATCGGATCTCAACAGCGCGAAATCTTTGGATATCAGTGCTTCTCCGCGCATGCATGGTTCCGGGGCCGGAGTTGGACTGCATGGTTTTGCCCTGAAATTCCAGTTGATACCGGTCCATGGAAATTCAACGGACTCCCCGGGGTAATTCTTGCGGTAACGGACTCCTCATCGCACTATGATTGGGAATGTGTTGCCGTAAAAGGCCAGGAGCCTATAATTTATTATCGAGTCCCCAAGAAACGGATTGGTAAAGAACAATATGCCCAGTATATGAAAAACATTCACACCTCCCCGTTGTCCGTACTCGGTCATGGAGGAGATGTAGTATTCTATTCACGGGCGTCAAAAAAATGGTTGGACGATACATGGGAGGTTCCTTATAATCCTATCGAACTTGAATAGGGTATGGTACGATCTGCCCGCCTTCGATTTGGCGAGAAAAACTTTCCTATGGAGGAAACGAACCCGAGTGTGACAGCTCAAAGGTTCAACTAAAACGCAGAAAGGCATAGCAAAAATAAGCAATTTTTCCCGAACCGGGCGGCTTCGCCCGCGGAAAACGGCCGTTTCGGACGCCTGTCGAAAAGCAAAGGTCCGGACCAACGCAAATTATAAAAACCACAAAAAACTACGACTATGAAAACGATGCAGGATTTTGCAGCGCAGCAGCTCTCAAAGAGGCAGATGAACCGGGTGAAAGGAGGTGCAATGCATTCGGCCAATTGCGTGACAACCAATCCTCAGGGCGTAGTTGTCAATACATTTACGGTTCAATATGAAGATGGGGCAGAAGATCTGCTTCAACGTACGGTAGAACAGTTTACTCCTATTGGATGCATAACCAAATGCTATGCTTGATGTTTCCGAGGCGGGAGAGATGCAATCTCTTCCGCCGTAATGGCTGTTTCTTATGAAAATGAGGTTGTATTTGTTTCTGTTATTTTCCGTCATCGGATTGCACGGTATCCATGCACAGGAGAAGTTTGTTTTCGGAGTCCCTTCTGCTGTTCGGACTGTTTTTTTTCAACCATGCTATATTAAAGATTCCACGTTGGTCGGCCAGGCCGATCTTTCCGTCAAGTATCGTTTGACCCGCAGGGCAGGCGACAGCCTGTATAAATGGTGTCTCTTGAAGTTGATGGCAGGTGATGGAATATCGTCTCAAATCGATGAGCTTGAGTATTTCAATAGTTTGATAATGACTGAACTAAACAGTGGTACGGTCGGTGTGAACGCATCGCTTCGCTCGAAAGCCGGGATGATGGGGGATGCTCCGTCGAATCTTTTTCTGCAAATGGTTCGCAGGGATAAGGAGGGAATTCTGGAAGTGACGGGCAGCGACATGCAAACGATCAATCGAACCCGCATGTACAAGGAGCCTGTTCCCGACATCGAGTGGACCGTTGAAGAAGGAATCGACAGTCTGTACGGTTATCCGTGCATGAAGGCTACCGCGCAGTTTCGCGGCAGGATTTGGACTGCATGGTTTACCACGGACATTCCCATTGGACTGGGACCGTGGAAACTGGCCGGTCTTCCCGGTTTGATCCTGAAGGCGATGGATCAAACCGGAGCGTATTGTTTCGAATGCCTGGAACTCTCGCAGACACGAGAGCCTATGTATGTCTACGATTATCCCAACAAGCAGACAATAGATCGCCGTGAATATTTAAAATATGAAAAGAGCTGCTTCACAATGCCATACGAATTGTTGGCTCATGGCGACCGTGCCATAATCTGGGAGAAAAAAACGGATGGGACGGTTTCCGAAGTCAATGAATCATGGACGGTCCCTTATTATCCCATTGAATTTGAATAGGGGCTCTTGCCTTCAAAAAACTACAACTATGAAAACGATGCAGGATTTTGCTGCGCAGCAGCTCTCGAAGAAGCAGATGAACGAAGTAAAGGGCGGAGAAGTCGTCCTGTACCAATGTACCACTCCCGATGGGCGGACAACGATCATTACGGCCGAGGAGCGTTGGGATCTGACGGATCAGGCTCCGGTCGGAACCGTATGTGTCCGGATTTAGTTCAACACTCGGATACGGGATCCAATGTCCCGTATCCTTACATAATAAATATCATGAAAATTTTCTTGTTGTCGTGTGTCGTTGTGTGGGCCCTGGGCACCGATACGCGCGTATGGGCTCAAGGGCGTGAACCCGCAGTCGAAGAGCGAATCGTAATTCTCGCAAATGGGTCGAGTGCCCCGTCGATCTGCAATTGGCTGCTTGATGATCCGGATACGGTCGGGCGTTTGCAGTTGGAGGTATGCTATGACCTCTCCCATGTGCCGGATCCGGTTTCGGGCATTGTATGTCGCAACCGGACTGTGCTGCAGATCGGGGATTCGGCATCATGCTATTATGTGCAACGCAGACATTTACAGGATCGTGTGGCGACCGGACTGCAGCGCCTCATGCGGGATCGGCAATTCCTGCAGGTTCCCGGCAATAGCCTGCAATATGAAAAGACGGAAGAGGAGCGGCAAATGGAGGCGACGGCCGGCACATGCGACGTGTTGAACAGCGAGATATGGCATGATCCCGTAAGCGCCCGATTCACGGAGCGCATTCACGACTATAGTGAAGATAACCGGGCGTGGGAGTATGTGGAGAACGTCCCCGGGATCGACTGGCAATTGCTCGACCGGGTCGATACGCTTTGCAGCCATGTCTGCTTTGCCGCCTCGGCGAAGTTCCGGGGGCGTGAGTGGACGGTGTGGTATGCACCCGACATCCCCCTATCCGCCGGTCCGTGGAAACTGTGCGGACTGCCGGGACTGATCCTGAAAGCGGAGGACTCGGAGGGGCATTACCGGTGGCTTTGTGTGGAGATCCGTCGAAACAACGATCCTCTCATATACTACAGGATGCCGACCCGTCGTGTAACGCGCGAAAGGGTCATACGCTACCTGAGAAATGTGCATGAAAACCCGGATGCCACTCTTGGCCGGGACGGGCGGGTCGTTTTCTGGTCCCGGGAGGATCGTCGTCCGTTGGATGAATCCTGGACCGTACCCTACAATCCGCTCGAGCGGGAGTGAGCAGAGCGCGCATGCGGCTGTTTTCCTGTGGTTTTGTTTATTGTCTAAAAATTTAGTAGTATATTGCAACCGAGGCTTCGGGGCTTTCAGCGTCTTTCGGGAACTCTTTTGGGTGGGGCAGGGTGGTTCCCGTCGGTTAATCGGATCGGGGTTCGCCAGCACGTGACAACAAAAAGCCTCTCCGCGAGGAAGCAAAACCGAGTGTGACAGCTCAAAGGTTCAACTAAAACGCAGAAAGGCATCGTAAAGATAAGCAACTTTTTCCGAACCGGGCGGAGCCGCCTGCGGAAAACGGCAGTTTCGGATAGCTGTCGAGAAGCAAAGGTCCGGACCAACGCAAATTTTAAACCTTCAAAAACTACAACGATGAAAACGATGCGGGATTTTGCAGCGCAGCAGCTCTCGAAGAAGCAGATGAACCAAGTGCGGGGAGGGATCGATATGGAGTGCCAATACCGTGACAGGAACGGCATCATGCGAAAGGTTTGGGGGTCGGGCTCTGACATTGGGGAAGCCACGAACCAATTATGGACTTTTGTCCCAGATTATGTTATCCGCCTTGAAAATTGTGTGATAATGGGATTGTAGCCCCTAAAAATGATTGTTCCACGATGCAATTTTGCATCGTGGAACAAGTCCTTGATTTTGCAATTTATTGTTGGTTGGCATGTTGAGATTGATAGGATTTGTTTCGTTTGTTTTTTTGCCGTGCGGTTTGTTCGGACAAACCGATCTGGCTCGTCGGCTCTCCTCAATGGATCATTTTTCGATGATTCGGAAAAGCGACGTCCCATTCAAGACGGTCGGGATATGTCACTTGGGTGATTCCATCGTTTTAGATACAACCCGGGTGACCGTGAGATACGAAGTAACGGCGGTTCCTGATTCCGCAAAAGATTATCGAATGTACGATTGTGCGTTGCTGCAAATTGGCCGTCGATATTCGAAATTCTATGGTTTGACGACATGGAGATACGACATGAATCTTACAAGGCGGGATATGGGAAAGGAGCAAGTCGCATATGATGACATAAGAGATCATGTTGTCGATTATGAAGTTATGATAGATATTCCGTCCCGAGCGATGATTGTCAGCCATCATGTCATGTTTACTCAAGATGTACTGTTTGCTTACGAAGAACCTGTTCCCGACTTAAATTGGCAGATTACGGGAGAAGACCGGATGATCCACGGCTACCGATGTTTCCGTGCTTGTGTCCGATATAACGGACGGGATTGGACCGTCTGGTTTACCCCGGATATTCCTGTCGGATGCGGCCCGTGGAAACTTGGAGGGCTCCCTGGTCTAATTATGGAAGCACAAGACGCGAAAGGGCACTATGGCTTCAGTGTTTCTGCCGTCGAGAACAGGAGTGTGCCGATCGTAAACTACAACATCAGAACGAAGTGGATGACCCGGAGATCATGGTTGGATTTTGAACGTCAGGCCCATATGCATCCTGTCGAGACATTCGGGAATGGCGGACAAGTCGGTTTTCTGTCCGTAGATACCGAGACGGATCAAACGATTCTCTTGGATGACATATGGACGATTCCTTACAACCCGCTCGAGCTGGAGTGAACCGCGCTCCAAATGCAATATTTTATTTTGTTGCTACTTGTATATCTAAATAGTATTTCGCGGCACCGGTCTCTTTTGAGTATTTTTCGTGCTTTTGGGAGGAGAGAGGTTTCCCTTCACCAAGTTTTGCCGGCCCGTGACAACAAAAAAGCCTTCCCGCGAGGAAGCAAAACCGAGTGTGACCGACTCAATAAGTTTAACAAAAACGCAGAAAGACATCGTAAAGATAAGCAACTTTTTCCGAGCCGGGCGGAGCCTCTCGCGGAGAACGGCAGTTTCGGATAGCTGTCGAGAAGCAAAGGTCCGGACCAACGCAAATTATAAAAACCACAAAAAACTACGACTATGAAAACGATGCAGGATTTTGCAGCGCAGCAGCTCTCGAAGAAGCAGATGAACGAGGTGAGGGGCGGACAGCGTTTTGATTGCTATGCCAATGGGCAGTGGATCGGGCAATATGAAGGTGATTCGAAAAAGGAGGTCGAATCCTCTCTCAGTTCTCTGTATGAAAATGTATATTGCAATTGACCAGTTTCGGCTGAACCGCCCTGCATTTTCGCAGGGCGGCCGGTCCGGAGCTTCATCCCCAATTCGATGAAACGTATTCTGTCTCTTTTTGCCGTCATCCTGACGTGCAGCACACATGCGGCGGCCCAAGTGAAACTTGTGGCTATCAGTCGGGAACTGCAGACCATGCCCTCACCGCTGCCTGCGTCTCAGTGCCTCGATTCGACCTTGTGCGTGGTCCTCTATCGGCACACCTATCCCCGGGACGACTTCAAAGGGGGATTCCGCAAGGCCGAAGATCTGATGACCCTCCAGATCGGCCGTCAGGTGAGCAAGAGCTTCTCGCATGACCTGAATCTGTGGGACCGGAACCTGACCTGCGGTGAGAACAACCGCATTCGCTATCGGTTTGACATGGTGGATTACGATCTTTTCCGCAACCATCCGGCGGGCCGAATCACCGTGCAGCACCGCATTCCCTATTCCCGGATGTTGCAGGGCATGCTTCAGGTCGTCGAATACGAGGAACTGCTTCCTGTCGTCGCATGGGATATATCGGAGCGGCGGGATACGGTTTGCGGCTACCCGTGTTTCTATGCCGAAGGCCGTTTTGCCGGTCGGAAGTGGCGGGTCTGGTTTGCGCCGGATCTCCCGTTTCCGGTCGGTCCGTGGAAGCTGGGTGGTCTTCCCGGCTTGATTCTCATGGCCGAGGACTCCGATTCGGACTATTCGTTCGAGGCCACACGGATTGCCACGGAGCAACAGCCGATCCTGCTTTATGACTGGCACCCTGTCCGGATGTCGAAGTCGAAATGGCTTAGGACCGAGCGGCGGATGCATACGCGGCCGAATGATTTTTTTACCAGGAACGGGGAGGTTGAGGTCCTTGATCCCCAAACCCGCCAGCCCCTCGATGACTGGACGATTCCCTACAACCCGATCGAGCGGGAGTGATTTGCACCCCGCCGCCTTGAGATGCCATAAAAACTCATCCTGAAAACTTTTCCGCCATGAACCGCACTTTTCGAAATACCGCTTTGCCGATGCTGTTCCCGCTGTTGCTGTTTCTGCTGTTGCCCCTGGGTGCCCGGTCCCAGAGCCGGGAGTCCGTCATGATTGCGGGTATAGTACGCGATGCCTCGACGTCGCGTCCGGTCGGGAGTGTGAATGTGATGCTTCAGGATACGGCCCGGCGGTTGATGTACGGCTACGCCATCACGGGCGATGACGGCGCCTACCGCCTCGAATACCGGGGCGAGGCCGATACGCTGGTGGTCGCCGTCACGGGCTTCAACATCAAGCCGCAGGCGCGGCGCGTGGCGGCGCGGACGCAGCGGGTGGACCTTGCCGTCGAAACGGGCGAACTGAAGATTCGCGAGGTGCGCGTCGAGGCCCCGGCCGTGGTCCGGCGGAGCGATACGCTGACCTATACGGTGGCCAAATATGCCGACGTGGCGGACCACTCGATCGGCGACGTGTTGCGGAAGATGCCCGGCATCGAGGTGGCGAAGTCGGGCGAGATCAAATACAACGGCAAGGCGATCAACAAGTTCTACATCGAGGGTCTGGACATGCTCGAGGGGCGCTACGGCATCGCGACGAACAACGTGCGGGCCCGGGATATCGCCTCGGTGCAGGTCTTCGAGAACCACCAGCCGATCAAGGCGCTCAAGGAGCTTGTTGCCTCGGACCGCGCGGCACTGAACCTCAAGCTCAAGGAGGAGGCCAAAGGAACGTGGAACGCGACGCTGCAGCTGGGTGCAGGCTACAAACCGTGGATGTGGAACGGCGAGGCGACGGCGATGTACTTCGGGCGCGACTTCCAGACGATCGATACCTACAAGACCAACAACACGGGTGACGATGTTTCGCGCGAGCTGACGAGCTTCTATGGGGGGCTGGACGAGGCCTCGACGCTGCTGGGCGTGCACCGCCCGACGGAACCCTCGCTCGAACGGGAGCGGTATCTTGACAACGAGATCCACACGGTCTCGACGAATGCCATCGTCAAGCTGCGCAAGGAGCTCGAACTGACGGCCAACGCCCACTACGTGCACGACTTCCAGACCTCGGAGGGCGGCTCCGTAACGACCTACTACCTGCCCGATGCCGCGCCGCTCGTGGTCACGGAGCAGAGCCTTGCCGATCACCGCACCGACCGCACGGAGGTGAACCTGCAACTGCGCTCGAATACCGAGCGGCACTACCTGCAGGAGCGCCTGACCTTCGGCGGACAGTGGGATGCCGACTACGGACGGGTGTTAAATGACGGTGAGCGGGTCGATCAGCGCTTCCGGCTGCCGAAGATCTCGCTGCGCAACCTCTTCACCGACGTGCGTCGCTGGGGCCGCTGGGCGGTGAACTTCCGCTCGGAGACCGACTACACGACGCAGCCCACGTCGCTGCGCATCCGCCCGATGCTCTACCCGGAGGTCTTCGACGCTCCGGCGGACTATCCGGACGCCCTCCAGACGCTCGACAGCCGGCGCTTCCGTACCCGCAACTCGGCCTTCACCGCCTACAGCGTGCGCCGGTGGAACTTCTCGCTCAATGCCGCGCTCAACGCACAGGTGGAGCGCATGGAGTCGTCGCTTGCGGCGATGAACGCCGCGGGCGCGACCCTTCCGGCGGCCGACACCCTGCGCAACGACATCTACTGGCGGCGGCTGGACCTCATCGTGGGTCCGAGCGTCGGTTACCGCATCGGCGACCGCTTCTCGGCAAGCCTCTACGTGCCGCTGGATTTCATGTCGCTGCGCACCGAGGACCGCAACCTTGGCCGCACGACCACGGACAACCGCCTGCTCGTCACCCCGTCTTTCTCGTTGCAGTCAAACCTGACCTACAACCTGAAGTTCTCGGCCCGGGCGGCCTACAACGAGCAGATCGGCGGGCTGTACGACACCTACAGTGGCTACATCCTCACCGACTACCGGATGATCGCCAGCAAGGAGGGCGACATCAGCCGCACGCGGCAGCAGAACTACACGGCATCGCTCTCCTACGGCAACGCCATCCGGGCGCTGTTCGGATCGCTCGACGTCGGCTACCGGCACGCGCGGCACAACCTGACCTACGGCACGACCTACTACGGATCGTTGAGCCGCATCGAGGCCCAGCTGCGGGACAACACCTCGGAAGGATACAACATCGACGGACGGCTGAGCAAGCGCTTCGACGCCATCTCGACGACGGTGAATCTCTCGGGCGGCTTTTCACGTACGTGGAGCGAGGTGCTGCGGCAGGACGTGGCGATGCAAACGACGTTCGACCGGGTGACGGCAGGCTTCGGCTTTTCGACACGCTTCTCGAAAGCCGTGCGGCTGGACTACGAGGCGAGCTACTCGCAGAGCCGGAGCCGCATCGAAGGGGGCGAGCGGATCGAGCCGATCGATGTGCTGCGGCAGGATGCCGCGGTGAACTTCACGATTCGCAAGCGGTGGATCTGCCGCGTCGGAGGCGAGCACTACTACAACGCAGCCGTCGGCGGTGCGGACCGCACGATGTTCTTCCTCGATGCGGGACTGTCGTACAGGACGCGGCGCATGGAGTATTCCGTCGAGGCGCGCAACCTGCTGGACACGGGGCTCTTCCGCTCGGCCACGCAGTCGGACATCACCGATTACGTCTACTCCTACCGCCTGCGGCCGGCCGCTGTGCTCTTCAAGGTCAAGTTCAGTTTGAGATAGGCAATATAAAATGAGTATGAATCGTACCATACCGTCTTTGCTGCATCTTTTTCTGCGAAAGCTGCACAGGCGCATTGATCTGGTTCGTATCCGGGAGGCATATGCAGGCCATCCACTGCCGCACAGCATCCGTGCACTGAGTGACACGCTCGACGAGTTGCACGTGCCCAATATGGTCTGCCGACTGGAATTCGGGCAGCTCTTCGAGATTGGAGGGCCGTTCGTCGTTAAGGTTGGAGAGGAGGAGTTCCCCTTCTTTCTGGTCGAATCGCTCGACCGCGAACGGCAGGTGATCGTTCTGCGCTCGGCGGCAGGACGGCGCATCGAAATTTCGTTCGACAACTTCCGCATACTGTGGGACGGCACGACGCTTCTGGCCGAAAAAGGCGAAGAGATGAACGAGACCCCCGTACCGGTATATTGGATCAGGCAGGGGCTGGCATTTCTCGATAGCACGTGGGGCTATTGGCTGGCTGGACTGTGTGCCGTGTTGCTGTCGGTCATCGTGCTGCGTTCGCCCGACATGGCGGATTTCCGATTTTTAATAAAAGCGGCGGGTGTCGTCGTTTCGCTCACAATCATTGCCAAGGCATCGTTCGACCCGCACCTCGTACAAAGGTTCTGTCGTCTTGGGAAACATTCGGATTGCAATGCGGTTTTCCGTTCGGCCGGAGCCAGACTTTTCGGATGGATTTCGCTCGGCGAATTGTCGTTAGCCTATTTCGCAGCATCGCTTGCATGGGGCGTATTCGTCGCAACGAATCCTGAGGCGGTATTCCCCGTGCTTGACATGCTGGCGTTGCCGTTCGTCGTCTACTCGTTGGTTTGGCAGATCCGTCGGAGACAGTGGTGTACGCTGTGTCTTGCGATCGATGCCCTCCTGCTGGCTGATTTCGGGGCGGAATTACTCCTTGGGAACACTGCGGCAATAGCCCTTCGGCCGTTCCCGCTCCTCGACTGGCTGATTTTCGGAGTATGCATCGCCATTGCGGCGCTGGCTGTCCGACGCATCGTCGCGATAGCGGAAACAGCGGCCGAATCCCCTCGGGCAAAGTATGCGCGGGAGCGCCTGTTGAGCGATTCGACCCTCTTTTGGCAGATGCTTGCCCATCAGAAAGAGGTGCCGGTTTACAGCAATATGGCATCTCCGGTAAGTAATTTCGCCGAGAGCGAACATACTGTGACGGTCGTGATGAACCCCTCCTGCCCGAAATGCGCCCGCGTCCATCGGGTGCTTCGGAAACTGGACGGATACCGAATCAACCTGATATTCATCGTGAACGACGGGGACCGCCTCTCGAACGATGCCGCCCTGCAGATAATCACCACGTGGATGACGAAGGGTTGGACCGAGGCTGACCGCCAAATCGGAATGTGGTACGAACGGCGGGAGATGACCACAAGGACAGAGATTCATCCGCAGGCAGCCTCGATCTTGCAGGAGCACAGGTCCTATTGCCGTAAGATTGGCATTACGGGAACACCGATGGTATTTATAGACGACCGACGTTTGCCGGAGGTGTATGACGTCGAAGATTTGAAGATATTATTATGACAGAGGTCTTATCATGTTCCGTAGTCCTGCCCGCTCCGGGATATGAAAAGCCTTCCCGCGAGGAAGCAAAACCGAGTACGACAGCTCAAAAGTTTAACCAAAACGCAGAAAGGCATAGCAAAGATAAGCAATTTTTTCCGAGCCGGGCAGGGCCGCCCGCGGAAAACGGCAGTTTCGGACGTCTGTCGAGACACAAAGGTCCGGGCCAACACCAAATTAAACCTTACTAGAAAACTACAACGATGAAAACGATGAAAGATTTTGCTGCGCAGCAGCTCTCGAAGAAGCAGATGAACGAGGTGCGAGGCGGAGACTATTTTTGCGCGTGCAACAAGAACGCCGAATCATTTGTTTTTAAAGGTGGTATGGAACACGCAGATCTGCATCAGATGTGGGCAAGTGTGAATTGTATCGATGGTATGGCAACCTGTTACAAATTATCATAACAGGTAATCGGGCAAAGTCATTTGCCCGATTTTACTCTAATTCGAGTCTTCATGAATAAGTTTCTGTTCTTGCTGATCGCAGCGATGTGCTGGGGAGAGACTTCGGCACAAGATCCGTCTACGGTCCATTATGTCGGCAATCTGACCGAATCCCCGTTATCTGTACCGACAATCGACATCCGGGATTCGGAGGTGTTGGATACGGCCTTTTTGAGGGCGACCTATCGCTTTCATTATCGCACCGATCCGACAAATGATCAGGCGAATACATGGATCCATCTCGATGTGGGCAACCGGTATGTCAAGTCCGGAATCGACGACTATTTTCGCCGAGACTCATTGTATACCTATAAGTTCAAGTCTTTGGTATCTTCCTACAGCGTTGGCCGGATTCCGTGCGAGGAGGTTTTGTATCGATTTTCGGACAGAAGAGCGATCGTATTCAATCGGGAAACGGATGGCCCGGCCGTCTTGTGGGTTTACGAGGAATGTTTCCCCGAAATCGACTGGGAGATATCGGAGGAGGCTTCGGCGACAATACTTGGCTATCCTTGCCAACAAGCCGTCGGATCGTTCGGCGGCCGGATATGGACAGTCTGGTTTACCTCCCAGGTTCCCGTGGTATTTGGCCCTTGGAAACTTTGTGGACTTCCCGGATTGGTGGTCCTGGCTGAAGAGTCGGAGTCTTGTTACCGGTTTGAACTGATTCGCGTCCGAGCCGTCCGGCGGCCGATCGTATGGTATCATTGCCCCTATAAACGGACGACCCGGGAAAAATGGCGGGCATATGAAAAAGGGCTCCATGAGCACCCTGTCGATTTTGTCGGGGATGATGTTTGGTATATGTACCGGGGACAACGGCTGGACGATTCGTGGTCAATCCCCTACAACCCGATCGAGCGGGAGTGACCGGAGTGCGTATGCAGATGTTTCTCTGTGAATTTATTGTATTTCGACATTAGTAGTATATTTATGGCTTCGGAACTTTCAGCGGCTTTCGGGAACTCTTTTTGGGGAAAGAAACAGTTTCTCTTCATCGTATTCTTAATCCAAGCTCTAGCCTTGTCTGCCCAAGACCGGTTTTTCTATCTCGGGCAGCCGTATATTTACAAGGATTCAGTGTTGCTCGATCAAAGTCGGTTGAATCTGATCTACCGGCATGAATTCCGTATCGACACATCCACCTCGCCGATGTGGAGCAATGTGAAGATGCAGGTCGGTCGGAAGGTCGTCAAGCAGACCGATTTACATATCTATTTTACGAATCTTTGGCGCAAAATCTCGGAAGAAAATTCTGGCATTGTGCCGAATCGAGAGCAGGTTGAGTTGATATTGAACGGGAATTGCAATCATCCCTATTTTGCAGAAATGACGACATCTCCATCCGAGAACACACTACGGGTTACGTGCTGCAATTACCTTTTGGGAAGCCACTCCGGTCCATTTGTCTACGAAGAATCAATTCCAAAGATGGAGTGGCAACTGCTCGACGGAGCAGATAGCGTGGCTGGTTATGCGTGCAAAGTCGCCCAGACCCACTTTCGGGGAAGAATCTGGAAAGCATGGTATACGCTACAGATTCCCATTCCTATAGGTCCATGGAAATTGCATGGATTACCGGGAGTCATTCTACGTGCTGTCGATCAAACGGGGCCCTATTCTTTTGAGTGCATCGGAATCGATGCAGCCCCTCAGTCGATATACGCGTATATCCCGACGAGGCCGACGGCCGTAACGCGCACTCAATATCTGCACTACGAGCGCAGGTATCATGAAGACCCGCAAAGCGTACGGGGCGATGCTGCCGATATTTTCAAACTGGGACAAGACGGTGTAACGAATATTGATGCCGACTGGCAGATACCTTACAACCCAATAGAACGAGAATAAACGATAAGCCATATGCCTTTTCCCCACTACACCCAACTCGATGCGATGGATTGCGGGCCAACGTCGCTGCGGATCATTGCACAGCACTACGGCCGCCACTACTCGCTGCAGACGCTGCGCGAGCGGTGCCATATCACACGCGAAGGGGTCTCGCTGCTGGGCATCAGCGATGCCGCGGAGTCGATCGGTTTCCGCACGACGGGGGTCAAGATCACGTGGGAACAATTGCGCGATGCGGCCACGCTGCCATGTATCATTCACTGGAACCAGCGGCATTTCGTGGTGGTCTACCGCATCGCCCGGCGCCGCGGCAAGTGGTGGATATATGTCTCCGATCCGGCATCGGGACTGCTCAAATACGACGAGGAGCAGTTTCTGAAGGCATGGATACAAAGTCGGGAACTGCCGAACCGCACGGAATCGGCCGCTCGCCCGCAGCAGGAAGTCCCTTCGCTCGCTTCCGCCGATTTCCTTGCCGGCCCGGCCAACGGCAAAGGCATCGCCCTGTTGCTGGAGCCTACGCCCCAATTCTACAAGGAAAAGGGCGACGAGGACAAGCGGCTGAAACTGGGTTATCTGCTGCAATATCTGCGGCCCTATAAAAACTACCTTGCACAGCTCGCGCTGGCGATGCTGACGGCCAGTGTGCTGAGCCTCATCCTGCCGTTCCTCACGCAGTCGGTGGTCGACAAGGGCATCGGGACGAACAACCTTTCGTTCGTGGTGATGATGCTTGTGGCGCAGGTGGTGCTGACGCTCGGGCAGCTGGCCAACAACCTCATCCGCTCGTGGCTGATGCTGCACATGACCACGCGGATCAGCATTTCGCTCATCTCGGACTTCTTGGCCAAGCTCATGCGGCTGCCGATCGCCTTCTTCGACTCGAAGATGGTGGGCGACATCATGCAGCGCATCGGCGACTACGACCGCATCCAGTCGTTCCTCACGGGTTCGCTGCTGAGCATGGGGATGGCCGTGCTCACGTTCGCCATCTACGGGGCGGTCATGGGAGGCTACGACCTGACGATTCTCGGGATCTTCCTGCTGGGCAGCGCCCTCTATGTCGGCTGGATTCTGCTCTTTCTGCGTCGGCGTCGCAAACTGGACTACATGCGCTTCCAGGAGGCAGCGGCCAACCAGAGCAACATCGTGCAGCTCATCCACGGCATGCAGGAGATCAAGCTCAACAACTGCGAGAAACAGAAGCGCTGGGAGTGGGAACGCATCCAGGCGCGGCTGTTCCAGGTCTCGATCAAGGGGCTCGTGCTGGGGCAGACGCAGGAGGTGGGCGGTACGTTCATCGACCAGACCAAGAACGTCGTCATCTCGTTTCTGGCGGCCTCGGCCGTCATCGAGGGCGAGATGACGCTCGGCATGATGGTCGCCCTGCAATACATCATCGGTCAGCTCAACGCACCGCTGTCGCAGTTCATCCAGTTCGTGCAGGCGACGCAGGATGCAAAGATCTCGCTCGAACGACTTTCAGAAATACAAGAAAAGGACGACGAGGAACCCACCACAGAGGAACGAATCCGCGAGATTCCGGATTCGGCCGACCTGGAGTTCCGGGGCGTGACGTTCCAGTACGACGGACCGCACTCGGCCAAGGCATTGGACGACGTGTCGGTCACAATTCCGGCGCACAAGGTGACGGCCATCGTGGGGGCGAGCGGCTCGGGGAAGACCACGATGTTGAAGCTGCTGCTGGGCTTCTATACTCCGACGGCGGGAGAGGTGCTGCTGGACGACCGCCGCATCGCGCAGTACAGCCCGTCGTGCTGGCGCCGGGCATGCGGTACGGTGATGCAGGAGGGATATGTCTTCTCCGACACGATTGCGGGCAACATCGGCGTCTCGGACGAACGCCCCGACATGGAACGGGTGCGCCGTGCGACGCGCATCGCCAACATCGACACCTTCATCGACGAACTGCCCTTGGGCTACAACACGAAGATCGGAGCCGACGGCCACGGACTGAGCGTCGGTCAGAAGCAGCGGCTTCTGATCGCGCGGGCCGCCTACAAGGATGCGAAGTACCTCTTCTTCGACGAGGCGACCAACTCACTCGACGCGAACAACGAGCGCACGATCATGGAGCGGCTCGAACGGTTGTTCGAAGAGAAGACGGTCGTGGTGGTTGCACACCGCCTCTCGACCGTCAGGAACGCCGACAAGATCATCGTGCTGGACCACGGCCGGATAGTCGAGCAGGGAACACATGCCGAACTGACGGCGAAACGGGGATATTATTACGAACTGGTCAGGAACCAGTTGGAATTGGGAAACTAAACCTTAAGATAATCCGTTGCTGAGGCCTTGCCCGCCGCTGCGACGACAAAAAAAGCCTTCCCGCGAGGAAGCAAAACCGAGTTGTGACCGACTCAATAAGTTTAACCAAAACGCAGAAAGGCATCGTAAAGATAAGCAACTTTTTCCGAGCCGGGCGGCTCCGCCCGCGGAAAGCGGCAGTTTCGGACACCTGCCGAAAAGCAAAGGTCTGAAAATTATTAAATTGATTAAAAATGACAATTATGAAAAAGTTTCGAGTTATTGAAGAAGGACGTATTTTAACCAGTCCAGAATTGGCTAAAGTCAAAGGTGGAGCGAAGGTGTGCATCTCCGAATCGACATTCCGAGCCTGTGGTGAAGGGAGCAAGGTCGTTTGCAATGCGGTTTCCATAGAAACATGTTCACGAAATTTATTGACATGCGGCGGGAATCTCAAAGTATGCGAAGGAAGTAAAATAGTCTGTGGTGGCAATGAGCATATTGTTGTAGGTTAATCTTCTAAAGTAAGGGGTTCTTCTATTGAGAACCCCTATACCGCAATCATTGAAACCGGGACTACCATGAAACAGATATTCTTCATTTTCATTGTTTTCTTCTTCCCATGCACCGTGGAGGCGCAGCTGAAAAGCAGCACCAGCGAAATCTTCGAGTTGTCGAGCATCGCGTTCCGACTGGCTGGAGCCGAGGAGTATATGCAGTGCCCACTCACCTCCTATGCGAACGATATCGACCGGTATTTCGCCCCGTATGCCGACCATGAACTCATCGGATACATCCGGGAAATCCGCGAGAAGCATCTTATCGGTTACGATGCCGTGGCCAATGCCGCGGCACAACTGGTACTGCGCGGTAGCGTAATGGAGAAGACATCCGATGCCATCCGCTTGCACAATCCGAGAATCACGATAAGCCCTACTTTCGTCCCATCCCGTATAAGCGATCTGGATGAGCGATGGACAGCAGAAGTCTATGAAAGATACGTGGAACTGCTGGATGACTTTTACCGGGAGAGCAAATTCGACAAGTTTTATGCTGACCATCGTAAACTATACCAAATCGCCGTGAAAAGAATGGACGAACTGTTGGTCGACATGAATCCGAAGTGGTTTGACTCCTTCTTCGGCGAGGATTTGGGCGATGTGCGCATCGTTGTATCCTTGTGCAACGGCAATTGCAACTACGCCTTTTCTCTGACCGAAGAGAGTGGTTTCGGCATCGTTATAGGCTGTAGGGCCGATTCCAAAGGTCAGCCGACCTATTCGCCATTAACGCCCCATACACTCATTCACGAACTGTCGCACGATTTTACGAACCGGTTGATCGTCGGTATATGGGATGAGATAGAACCCGCGGCGCTGAAAATCTATCCCCACGTTGAGGAGCGTATGCTGGAGAATGCAATCGGATCCCCCAAGAATGTGGTGACCGAATGGTTCACAGACTTGTGTGCCGACATGTATTTTAGGGAAAATCCGCAGATCAAAGCTATGCCTCCGGCATTTATGGTTGCCTTGCAACAGAACCGGGGATTCATCTGGATGGAGCGTTCCGTCGATTTCATGGAGGGGTTTTACGAAAACAGAGCGTCCTATCCCACCATCAGGGAATACATGCCCCAAATCGCCCGGTTCATCCATGAAACGGCGGAGGATTTCGAACAGGTGATGGCTGAGTTCGAAAACAGAAACCCCCGTGTCGTAGAGACATTCCCCCGGCAGCAAGACACCGTAGTGTTGGATACCGACAGAATCGTCATTAAATTTTCCGAGCCGATGTCCACAAATTCTTACGGATATAAATGGTCGGACGAAGAGGGTGTGCTGCCGATACCAATCCCCAAGGGAGACAAGGAGTATTGGCAGGACGACAGAACCTTCGTGCTACCGATAAAAAAACGGGAACTTCAGCCAAACCGGAAATACGGACTGATTCTGAATCGTTTTTTCTTCACTTCGAAGCGAGAATACCCCCTGGCCGAGGAATTTACTTTGTACTTTAATACAATAGAGCAATGAAAGTATCAAAATATACATTCCTATTCAATCTCGAGAATAAGGAGTTTTACACATATAATACATTATCCAATTCTTTGATAGAATTGGATGAATTGTCTTATTCATACTTGGATAGAGCTAAAAATAGTAAGTCTGATATAACGGTAACTGAACTTGATTCGGAGCTTTACGAGGTCCTTGAAGCAAAAAAAATTATCACAGAGAACGAACAAGATGATTTTCTCATTTATAAATCTGTTATAACAGCTCAAAGAGCTGATAGATCAAATATGCATGTTACAATCGCTCCTACGATGAATTGCTGTTTCAGTTGCCATTATTGTTTTGAAAAATATAAACAAGAGGGGGTAATGTCTGAAGAAGTGATGGATTCGATTGTTAAATATATGAATTTATTGGAATCAAAGCCAGAATTCTCTTTGACTTGGTTCGGAGGAGAACCTCTAATGGCAATAGAACAAATGGAGCAACTTCACAATAAGTTTGTTTCAGATTATAAGGCCCCTGCCGATTCTGATATAATAACAACTGGATTTCATATAAACGAACAAGCAGTTGAAGTTTTTAAGCGGATTGGTATTAAGAGAATACAAGTTACATTGGATGGTTTAAAAGATACTCACAACAAAGTAAAATTTACATCAGGTTGTGACGATGCTTTCACAAAAGTTATTGATAATGTTGAGTTAGTTCTAAAAAGTGCACCAAACATTACAGTAATATTCAGAGTTAATATTACTAAAGAGAATGCCGGAGAATATGTTCAATTGTATAAAGAACTAACTCATCGGTATCAAGCTTACAGTAATTGGGGGATGAGCCCTGGAATCATTATGGAACGAGGTGTATTTACGCTTGATACGCCTAAGGAAAAATCAAATCTTTTTTTACCAAATGAAAGTGCAGAATTTAGTTTAGGCCTATATCACAAGCATAAGATTCGCACTGTATCATTACAATACCCACCGCAGTATTTTCAAGAATGTGGTATAAGAAATGTCATGTCGATATCTTTCGATGCAGAAGGATATGCATATAAGTGTTGGGAATTAATCGGGAACAAAGATTATGCCACTGGTAAACTCGACGATAATGGGAACTTAGAGACAATTAATATTGTTAGTTATAATAGGCAAATGTTTGGTGCAGATCCTTTGGAAGACCCTGCTTGCTCCCAATGTAGATATCTTCCTATCTGCCATGGAGGATGTCCTATGCAACGAATAGAAAACAAGTTTGAAGGCAAGAAAAATTGTACTTGCACATTCTATAAAGGGCATATTGCCGACTTTATGAAGGTTTATCTGGCTATGATAAAAGAAGATACTGCAAATAAAACAGAATAAACTGTATTAACAGTAGCTATTCTTTAACTGGAATTGTCAAGATTCCAGGCTCAAGTCTCATCGCAGATGATATATCGAAACAGAATGATGAATTGCATCTTTATGTGGCTGCTAAGAATCTGTGATTGAGATAGGTCGTACAAAGCGAAACGCAAAATATCACTTGTTGTTCAGGATTGTAACCGTGTTGTCGAGCAATGCTCCCATGCCGAGTTGGCTGCCCGAAGAGAATACTACGACGAACTGGTCAGGAACCAGTTGGAATTAGGAAACTAAACCTTAAGATAATCCGTTGCTGAGGCCTTGCCCGCCGCTGCGACGGAGAAAAAGCCTTCCCGCGAGGAAGCAAAACCGAGTATGACAGCTCAAAGGTTCAACCAAAACGCAGAAAGGCATAGCAAAGATATGTAATTTTTTTCCGAACCGGGCGGCTCCGCCCGCGGAAAACGGCTGTTCCAGGACATCTGTCGAGACGCAAAGGTCTGGACCAATGCAAATTTTAAACCGGTAAAAAACTACAACGATGAAAACGATGAAAGACTTTGCTGCGCAGCAGCTCTCGAAAAAGCAGATGAATGCCGTTCGCGGAGGAGTAACGGTAGTTTGTGACGTTCTTGACTTGAATGACAAGAAGATTGCCACGGTGAAGGGCGAGGGGGCTACATTCTTAGAAGCTTGGGTCGATGCCGCAAATACGGCATACGGCTATAAGGTTGCCAACTGCAAATCCTAATGAATACTTTCCCAGCCCATAAAGGGCTGGGAATATGAAACATAAAACCGATGAAACAAATTACATGCTTGATAATCGGAATCCTGGCCCTGCCGTTTTGTGCGGATGCGCAGTTTTTCCTGCAATATGCACAGGCGGGAGATCAGAACTATCTTTCGATGCACATATGCACGGAAGAAGGATCGGAAACAGTCGACAGCGCATATTTGACCGTATCTTATCGGTTGACTCGCAAGAGATTCGATCATTCGGAGAAATGGACGACTATCCGATGCCAATATGGCGATCATATCGTCTTGCAAACTGACATGTGGCTGCTTTATTCCAAACAACAGTTCAATGGTTTCAATGAAAATCTAGCCAAAGAAAAACAAACCGAGGTCGAAGAAAAAATGGCGTTGTCCGGGAATGGACCGAGTAATTTCTTCGTGGAAATGATTTATGACCAGGCAAAGAACAAATACATATCGATATGTGGGGATTACTTTGAAAATGACAGGCCCTGGCAATACGAGGAACGGGATGTAAAAAACGAATGGGTGTTACAGGACAGTTTGAAAATTATAAACGGTTATATGTGCTCGCTGGCGCATACGGAATTTCGCGGACGAACCTGGTTCGTGTGGTATACACCTGAAATCCCGGTCAATATGGGGCCCTGGAAGTTCAACGGGCTGCCCGGTTTAATTCTTTGGGCGGCAGATTCGGATCTGGATTTCGTCTTTGAATGTCAAACCATTTCGCAACAGTCCGAACCTATTGAGCTGAATATGTACGAAAGCCGCAGGGTCAGCCGGGAAAAATACCTGCAATATGAGCGCGCCTGTCATGAACATCCCTATCAGGTTGCCAGTGCGGGCCAGTTGGCATTGGTTCGGGTCCCGAATGGATCCGGGGGCTTTACGATTCTGAACGAAGAGAATTGGACGATTCCCTATAACCCGATTGAGCTGGAGTGATCCTCTTGGAGGAGGGGCGTGAAAACGATGCCGCATTTTGCCGTACGGCCGTTCTCGACGCGGCAGATAAAGGCGTGATGCCGTACGGCTGCAAAGTATGGACTGAATAACTCGGACACGGTTCTTTCGGATGTTGCATCCGGAGATTCCCTATATTTGAAAGAAGATGAAAAAGATGTTTCTTGTAGCGCTCTTGCTCGGAATGGGATGGGTGGGGGCGTGTGGCCAAAAACTCATGGTGTTGGGCGGGAGTGCCGATTTCCTGCTTATGAAGGCGAGCCGGATCCGGGACTCCGTGCAGATTGACCGGAGCCTTTTGACGGTCCGCTATCGATTTTCGCCGGTGCATCCGTCCCCGGACGGGACTCCTGTCTGGTGCGATATTCTGATGCAGGTGGGGGAGCGTTTTATCAAGCAGACGGATCTGTGCCTTCATTACGACTGTCTGATCTGGACCGCACCGGCTGCCTCCGAACCCCTCTTCGCTGCGCGCGAGAAGGTGGGGATCCGTCCCTCGAATCTCTTTTCCGAGATCGTCTGCGATCGCGAAAGCCGGGAGATGCAGGTCGTTTGCGGCGATTTTTTCCAGGATGCAGCGAAAAGGTATGCACAACCCCTTCCGCAAATCACCTGGAGGCTTTCCGAGGAGGAACAGACGGTCTGCGGCTACACCTGCCGCAAAGCCGAGGCCCGCTTCGGCGGTCGCAACTGGACCGTATGGTATGCCCCCGAGATTCCGCTGGCCACCGGTCCCTGGAAGCTGAACGGCCTGCCCGGACTGATCCTGAGGGCGACCGACAACCGGGACTTTACCTTCGATTGTGTAGGGATCGACCAGCGTCCGGCGCCCGTCATGCGGTATGCGTACGAAAATGTTCAGGACCTCAGGACGCTGCACAACTACCTGCGTTATGAGCGCAGTTGTTACGAACACCCGTTCCAGACGTTCGCCAACGGGGAACCGGCCCTGATCGTGACCAAGGATGCCTTGGGTAAGACGGTCTACCTGGACGAGTCCTGGTCCATCCCGTACAACCCCATCGAAACAGAAGACGAGTAGCATTCCGTCGCTTCGAGAAGCGAAACGCCCGGGCGGATAAACCATAAAAAGAGGAGACGATTATGCCATCCAGACGAGAACATTTTTACAGCGAGGAGGCCCAGTCGATTCTGGGACGGGCTCCGTCGTGGGTTGTGCGGTGGGGTGTGACGGTTGTTTTCTGCATTCTTGCAGGGATCGTATTGGGCTGCTATTTCATCAAATACCCGCAGACGGTCACGGCCCCGATTTCGATCACGACGATCAATCCGCCTTCGGACCTTGCGGCCCGCTATGACGGGCTGCTCGATACGGTCTGCGTCTCGAACGGCGATGCGGTGCACGCAGGCGAAGTGATCGCCCTCTTCACGACCGCAGCCCGCTACGGCGATGTTGCAACCTTGGAGCGTTCGCTTCGCGGGGCCGACACCCTGTCGTATCCGCTTCTGGTGCGCTCGCCGTGGCTCGACGGGAGCTATGCGCTTGGGGAACTCCAATCCACGTGGGCCGACTTTCTGCGACAGTGCCGCGACTACCGTCACTACCTCGATATCGACTATTCGGGGCACAAGCGCCGGCTGCTCGAGGCGCAGATCGCCAAAAATGCGGAGTACTACGACCGGCTGCTGACGCAGCGTGCGCTGCTTGCCGCCGATCTGGACTACGGACGCCGCACGCTGGAGCGGGATTCGCTGCTGCTTCGCGAGGCGGTGATCTCCGAGGCGGACTACGAAAACACGGCACAAAATTACCTCTCGAAACGCAATTCGCAGGCGGGTTTCGATGCCACGCTGACCTCCACCGAGCTGACGATCCTCCAGACGCGGCAGCAGCTTGTGGAGCTGACGCTCGACGCGGCGAACGAACGGGCGGAATACGAGCGGGCGCTGGAGCAGTCACGTCAGCAGCTGCTGGCGCAGATTGCCCAATGGCGCGAACAGTATGTCATCACGTCGCCGGCCGAGGGGCGTGTCTCGCTGCAGCGCTATTGGAGCCGCAACCAGCACGTGACGACGGGCGAGGTGATCGCATCGGTGGTTCCCGACGGGGAGCTGGCCGTCGTCGGGCGCATGCAGGTTGCGTCGGCCAGCTTCGGAAAGGTCCGCACCGGACAGCAGGTTCTTGTCAAACTCAACGGATTTCCCTACATGGAGTTCGGCGTGCTGCACGGCACGGTCCATTCGATCTCGGCGGTTCCCGAGCGGCAGCAGACCCAGAGCGGTACGAGCATCGTCTATACCGTCGAGGTGGAGTTCCCCGCCGACCTGCGGACCACCTACCGCCGCGAACTGCCGCTCATCCAGCAGATGGACGGTACGGGCGAGATTGTCACCGAGGAGATGCGCCTGATCGAACAGTTCATCCAGCCCGTTGTCTCCCTCTTCAAAAACCGATAGCCGCATGAAACGAATACGCATCCTATCAATTGGCATGCTGCTGCTCTTCGGCACTGCCGGCTACGCTCAGGAGCGGTGCTGGACGTTGGAAGAGTGCATCGCACATGCTTACCAGCAGAATATCGAGATCAAGACGCAGGAGCTTGCAGCTGCGGAGAAGCGCCTCTCGCTCTCCGAATCGAAGTGGAGCTACGCCCCCGAGTTTTCGGCTTCGGCGGGCTACTCGCTTTCGACGGGACGCGTGCTGGACCCCACGACATATGACTTCGTGGAGAATCAGACCGTATCGGGCAACAACGCCTCGGTCGGGGTGAGCCTGCCGCTTTTCAGCGGACTGCGCAACCACTACAACCTCCAGCGGGCGAAACTCGACCTGCGATCGTCGCTGCTTGCCGTGGAGACGACGCGCCGCAGCGTGCGGCTGAATGTCACGGCCCGCTACCTGGAGGTGCTGTGCGCCGAGGAGACGATCCGCGATGCCGAGCAGGTTGTATCCGAGCTGGAGGTCCAGGCCGGAAAGACGGAGCGGATGGTCGAGGCCCGCAAGGTGACGATGGCCGACCTGCTGCAGATCCGCTCCCAGCTTTCGGATGCCCGAAACGACGTGCTGACGGCCCGGAACACCTGCGAGATTGCCCGGCTGGAGCTCTGCCAGCTGCTTGAGATCGAAGACTACGCCTCCTTCCGGACCGTGGCTCCCGATACTGCCCGGTTGGTTCGCGGAGCTCCTGCGGAGGAGGATGCCGTACTCGATGCCGCGCAGCAGCTGCCCGAAGTGGAGTCGGCACGGGTGGGGATTGAGTTGGCCCGGCGCGATCTGCAGCTTGCACGCACCGCCTACTGGCCGACCCTTTCGCTCGCGGCGGGCTACGGATCGAGCTACTCGGATGCGCGGCAGAAGATGTTTCAGCAGGCCGACGGGACCTATCGCTACGAGGCGTATCCCTTCTTCAAACAGTACCGGGACAATGCGAGCAGCTATGTGTCGCTGTCGCTCAGCATTCCGATTTTCGGGAAGTTCACGACGCGGAAGAACGTGCAGCGTCAGAAACTGGCCCTGCAGCGTGCGGAGTATGCGCTACGAACGGCCGAGAAACAGGTGGAGAAAGAGGTGACGCAGGCGCTCATAGATGCCCGGACGGCCTGGGCTCGGTACCTTGGGGCGCAGGAGTATGTCGCCTCGGCCGAGGAGGCGGCCCGTCAGGTGGGCCGGAAATACGACCTCGGAGCCGCGACCGTAACGGACTACAACGCGGCGGTGACCACCCGGGTCAAGGCCCGTTCGCAACTGTTGCAGGCCAAGTACGAATATCTGTTCAAATGCCGGATCCTCGAGTACTACGCCGCGCGGTGAATGTCCGTGTATCGTGTTGTTTTATGGGGCGTTGTGGGTTTTCCCGGGATTGGCGGACGCCAGAATGGCGGAACTGCTTCTTTTGCCGCTTTGTCCTTCCGACTGAATGCTACTGACGGAATACGTTTTGGCAAGCATGCGGAACAGGGTGGGGCAACCTGCCTTTTGCTGCCTTTTTCTGCATTTCAGCCAAAATAAAAATCCCTGTAAATTCATGATTTACAGGGATTTGCAATCTCTTGCGTTGTTTCTTGGCGGAGAGAACGAGATTCGAACTCGTGGTACGGGTTGCCCCGTACGTCGGTTTAGCAAACCGGTGGTTTCAGCCACTCACCCATCTCTCCGGGCACCGTTTTCGGTCTGTTTCTTCCGAAAGGGTGTGCAAATATAGAATCTTTTTGTCGAACTGCAAAGAATTACGGATAAAATTTCTGTTTTTCATGCCGTGGCCGCGGCCGCGGAATCAGATTTGCAGCCCGGGATTTCTGTTTTGTTCGGAGATTTTGTATCTTTGTACGATATTTGGCTTACTATGGCAGAAAACGAACGCAATATCCTGGAGGACATCCGGGATCAGGAATACAAATACGGCTTTACGTCCGACATCGAAACCGAACTGCTCGGCAAGGGGCTCTCGGAGGAGGTCGTGCGCGAGATTTCGGCCCGGAAGGGCGAGCCGGAGTGGATGACCGAGCGGCGCGTGGCGGCCTACCGCCACTGGCTGACGCTCGAGCCGCCCACGTGGGCCCACCTGCATATCCCCGAAATCGATTTTCAGGACATCATCTATTATGCGGCGCCCAAGGCGAAGAAACCCCTCGGCTCGATGGACGAGGTCGATCCCGAGCTCAAGCGCACGTTCGACAAACTGGGCATTCCGCTCGAGGAGCAGATGGCGCTGGCAGGCGTTGCCGTCGATGCCGTGATGGACTCCGTCTCGGTGAAGACCACTTTCCGCGAGACGCTGGCCGAGAAGGGCATCATCTTCTGCTCGATCTCGGAGGCACTGCGCGACCATCCCGATCTGGTCCGCAAGTACCTCGGGAGCGTCGTTCCCTATACCGACAACTTCTATGCGGCGCTCAATGCCGCGGTCTTCTCCGACGGGTCGTTCTGCTACATCCCGAAGGGAGTGCGCTGCCCGATGGAGCTTTCGACCTATTTCCGCATCAATGCCGCGGGCACCGGACAGTTCGAGCGCACGCTTATCGTGGCCGACGAAGGGGCCTACGTGAGCTACCTCGAGGGATGTACGGCCCCGATGCGCGACGAGAACCAGCTGCACGCCGCCGTCGTGGAGATCGTCGTCGAGCGCGACGCCGAAGTCAAGTACTCGACCGTGCAGAACTGGTACCCGGGCGACCGCGAGGGGCGGGGCGGCATCTATAACTTCGTGACCAAGCGGGGCATCTGCCGCGAGAACGCCCGCCTGTCGTGGACGCAGGTCGAGACCGGTTCGGCCATCACGTGGAAATACCCGAGCTGCATCCTCGCGGGCGACAACTCCGTGGGCGAGTTCTACTCGGTGGCCATGACCAACAACTTCCAGCAGGCCGATACCGGCACGAAGATGATCCACATCGGCCGCAACACGCGCAGCCGGATTGTCTCGAAGGGCATCTCGGCCGGGCGCAGCGAGAACTCCTACCGCGGTCTGGTCCGCGTGGCAAAGGGGGCCGAGCATGCGCGCAACTACTCGCAGTGCGACTCGCTGCTGATCGGCGACCGCTGCGGGGCCCACACCTTCCCGGTGATCGACAGCCGCAACCCGACGGCGGTCGTCGAGCATGAGGCCACCACCTCGAAAATCTCCGACGACCAGCTTTTCTACTGCAATCAGCGGGGGCTTTCGACCGAGGACGCCGTCGGCCTGATCGTAAACGGTTATGCGCGCGAGGTGCTCTCGAAGCTGCCCATGGAGTTTGCCGTCGAGGCCCAGAAGCTGCTGGCTCTGCAGTTGGAGGGGAGCGTCGGCTGATGCCGCTTCCGCTGCAGTGCGAAAGAATGAGTGAAGAATAGAAAAAACGATACGTTATGCTGAAAATAAGCAATCTGCACGCTACGGTCGATGGCAAGGAGATCCTCCGGGGCATCGACCTCGAGGTGAAGGCCGGCGAGGTGCACGCCATTATGGGCCCGAACGGTTCGGGCAAATCGACCCTGGCATCGGTCCTGGCCGGCAACGAGAAATTTACCGTCACCGAGGGCTCGGTCGAGTTCCTGGGCCGCGACCTGCTGTCGCTGCCGATCGAGGACCGCGCCCGGATGGGCCTTTTCCTCGGGTTCCAGTACCCGGTCGAGATTCCCGGGGTCACGATGGCCAACTTTATGAAGCTGGCTGTCAATGAACAGCGCCGCTTCCGCGGCGAGGAGCCGCTCTCGGCCGCCGAGTTCCTGCATCTGATGCGCGAGAAGAGCGCCGTCGTGGAGCTCTCCTCGAAACTCACGTCGCGTGCCGTGAACGAGGGTTTTTCGGGCGGTGAGAAGAAGAAGAACGAGATCTTCCAGATGGCGATGCTCGATCCCAAACTGGCTATCCTCGACGAGACCGACTCGGGCCTTGACATCGATGCGCTCCGGATCGTGGCCACCGGCGTCACGAAACTCCATACGCCGCAGAACGCCACGGTGGTCATCACGCACTACCAGCGTCTGCTGGACTACATCGTTCCCGACGTGGTGCACGTGCTCTACAAGGGCCGGATCATCTATACGGGCGACAAGACATTGGCGCTCAAGCTCGAGAAGGAGGGCTACGACTGGCTCATCAACGAATACGGGGCATGATGGACCGCATGGGTGAAATCATTCGCACCTGCCTGCCGGCCGGCGCGGATGCGCTCCGGATCGCGGAGCGGTCGCAGACGCCCTACGCGGCGGTCGATCCGCAGAACCTGCGGGTCGAGGTGGCCCCCGGGGCCGAGGGGCACCTGATCGTGGTGCACCGCGCTCCCGATCTGTCGCATATCGAACTCTCGCTGGGCGAGGATGCTCGGCTGGAACTGACCGAGCTGTTCCTGGGCGAGGCTTTTGCCGAGGTCGAGGTACACCAGGGCGGCCGCAGCGAGTGCCGCATGACGGCTGTGCAGTTGTCGAGCGCTAACGCCTCGTACCGCATCGAGCTCGAAGGCCGCGGGGCCTCGAACGAGATGGGTGCGGTTTTCCTGGTCGGGGGCTCCGAGCACTGCGTGCTGAAGTTGCACACGGCGCACCGGGTCCCTGACTGCCGCAGCAACTCCTCGGTCAAGGGGGTTGCCGGGGGCGAGGCTGTGGGGGAGTTCGGCGGACTGGTCTACGTGGCACCCGACGCGCAGCGCACCGATGCCCGCCAGCAGAGCCGCAACATGCTCCTGAGCCGCACGGCGCGCATCACGACGCAGCCCCAGTTGGAGATTTATGCCGACGACGTGAAGTGCTCGCATGGCGCCACGGTCGGGCAGATGGACGCCGAGGCGATCTACTACATGCGCCAGCGCGGACTGAGCGAAGCCGCAGCCCGGCGGCTGCAGATCGAGGGCTTTGTCGGCGACATCGTGCGCCGCAGCAGTTTCGAGCCGCTGCACGAGGCGGTCATGGAGCTGGTCAGCGAAAAAATGGAAAAACTCTGATCCGATGTTCGACGTCGAAAAGATACGCGGGGAGTTTCCGATCCTTTCCCGCACGGTTTACGGGAAGCCGCTGGTCTACCTTGACAGCGGGGCTACGGCGCAGAAACCCCGTTCGGTGATCGACAAGGTCGATATGCTCCACCGCGAACTGAACGCCAACATCCACCGCGGGGTCCATCTGCTCTCGGAGGAGGCTACCGAGCAGTACGAGTCGGCCCGCGCCGCGATCGCCGGTTTCATCGGTGCGGCCGAAAAGGAGGAGGTCGTCTTCACGGCCGGAGCCACGGCATCGCTCAATACGGTGGCCTACGCTTGGGGCGAACGTTTCGTGCATGCGGGCGACAACATCGTCGTCAGCGAGATGGAGCACCACTCGAACATCGTTCCGTGGCAGCTGCTGGCCGAACGCAAGGGGGCCGAAATCCGGGTCCTTCCGTTCGATGATGCGGGTGCGCTCCGTACCGAACAGCTGTCTTCGCTGCTCGACGACCGCACGCGCGTGGTGGCCGTTACGCAGGCCTCCAATACGCTCGGCACGAGGCCCGACCTGCGCCCGATCATCGAAGCGGCCCATCGGGCCGGTGCGATCGTGGTGGTGGACGGCTGCCAGGGCGTCGTGCACGGCGGGGTCGATGTCCGTGCCCTGGACTGCGACTTCTATGCCTTCTCGGGCCACAAGCTCTACGGCCCGACGGGCATCGGCGTACTCTACGGCAAACGCCGCCTGCTCGAGGAGATGCCTCCGTTCCTCGGGGGCGGCGACATGGTCGATCGGGTGACCTTCGCCCGGACGACCTATGCACCCGTTCCGCTCAAGTTCGAGGCCGGTACGGCCAACTTCATCGGGGCCATTGCGCTGGGCGAGGCCGTGCGGTTCCTGCAGGGGCTCGATCCCGCGGAGATCGAGGCCCACGAAACAGCCCTGCTGCATCGCGCCGCGGAGCGCCTTGCGGCCATCGACGGGGTGACGATCTACGGCACGACCCCCGATAAGTGCGCCATCGTGTCGTTCAACGTCGAGGGGGTGCACCATTATGACCTGGGCATGATCCTCGACAAGTTGGGGATCGCCGTCCGCACGGGACAGCATTGCGCCGAACCGGTGATGGACCACTACGGTGTCACCGGCATGTGCCGCGCCTCGTTCGGGCTCTACAACACCCTTTCCGAGGTCGATGCACTGGCCGACGGCGTTGCCCGCGCCGTCCGCATGCTCCGCTGAGGGGAGCCTCGCGTGTGGCGGGGCAAATGAAGAGACTGTTGCAAATTATACGCTATACCGATGTTTATCGTACTCGAAGGTTTGGACGGTGCGGGCAAATCGACCCAGGTCCGTCTTTTGCGCCGCCTGCTGGCCGAGCGGGGCGTGGAGAGCGAATATGTCCATTTCCCGCGCTTCGACGCTCCGGTTTACGGCGAACTGATCGCCCGCTTCCTGCGGGGCGAGTTCGGCGGGGTGGGGCAGGTCGATCCCTATCTTGTGGCGCTGCTGTTTGCCGGTGACCGGGCCGACTTCGCGCCGCAGATCCGGCAGTGGCTGGCCGGGGGACGGGCCGTCGTACTGGACCGTTATGTCTATTCGAATGTCGGCTACCAGTGTGCGAAACTGCCCGCCGGGGAGCAGCGTGACCGGCTGATGCGGTGGATCCTCGACCTGGAGTTCGTCCACAACGGCCTGCCGCGTCCCGACCTGTCGCTCTTCCTCGACGTACCTTTCTCGTTCACCGAACGCAAACTTGCGGAGACGCGCGAGGGCGACGACCGCGACTACCTCCGGGGCGGCCGCGACATCCACGAGGATGCCATCGACCTCCAGCGCCGCGTGCGCGAGGTCTACCTGGCCGCCGCCGCGGCCGATCCGCAGCTGCAGGTCATCGACTGCAGCGATGCCTCGGGGGCGATGGATACGCCCGAGGGAATCTTTTCGAAAATCCGCGAGGCGCTCGCACCGATACTTCCCCGGAAATGAAACCTTCGATCCGTCAGAAACGCAGCTTCAAGCTGCTGTCGCACGCCTGCCGGCTGATCCTGGCCTGCACGTTCATCCTCTCGGGCTTCACGAAGGTGATCGACCCGTGGGGCACGGCCCTGAAGGTCAATGAATACCTCTCGATTTACGGCATGGAGGCACTCGAGCCGGCGTCGATGACCTTCTCGATCTGGCTGTGCGGCGCCGAGCTGATGATGGGCTGCATGCTGCTTTTCAAGGTCCGCATCCGTCTCATCTCGATCTTCGCGCTGGCCTCGATGATCTTTTTCACGCTGCTTACGCTGCTCAGCGCCACGCTGCTCCCGGTCGAGGACTGCGGCTGCTTCGGCGAGGCGCTCAAGCTCACGCCGTGGGAGACCTTCTTCAAGAACCTCGTGCTGCTGCCCATGGCCTTCGTGGTGTGGTGGCGCTACCGCCCCGACCGCATCTTTGCCTTCAAACCGCTGGAGATCGCCCTCACCTGCGTCTTCTTCAGCCTCTCGATGTACCTGGGCTACTACTGTTACATCCACCTGCCGCTGATCGACTTCCTGCCCTACAAGGTCGGTGTGAACATCCGTGAGGCGATGCAGGCCCCGTCGGTGGCCCCGGGCGAGTCGGAGACGGTACTCATCTACCGCAACCTGAAGACGGGCGAGGAGCGTGAGTTCTCGCTCGACGACCCCGAGTGGCAGGATGCCGACACGTGGGAGTGGGTCGATACGCGGACGACGAGCGACGTCCCGGCCATCCGGCCGCTGATCAGCGAATTTGCCCTGCGCGATGCCGAAGGCGATGCCACCGGGGAGGTGCTCTCGACTCCGGGTCGTCTCTACATGCTCTGCGTGACTTCGTTCGACCGCCTCTCGCTGCGGTGCGCGCGGCGTATGGCGCGGCTCGTGGAGCACGCTGCGGCGGAGGGGGCGCGGGTGGTCTGCCTGACGCCCGATCCGCTCTACGATGTCTGCTGGCACGACTTCGGCTCGGGGGAGGTGCGCTGCTACAACATCGACGCCTCGACGATGAAGACGATGTTGCGGGCGCGCAACGGAGTGGTCGTACTCGACGACGGGACGATCACCGACAAGCGCAACTGCCGCGACATCCGTCCCTGACCCGTGCAGCGGAAGATCATACACATCGACATGGACGCCTTCTATGCGTCGGTCGAGCAGCGCGACAACCCCTCCTACCGGGGGCGTCCCCTGGCCGTGGGTTACGACGGCCCGCGGGGTGTCGTCGCGACGGCCAGCTACGAAGCCCGCCCCTACGGTGTACACTCGGCCATCTCCTCGGTGCTGGCCCGGCGGCTGTGCCCCGGGCTGATCTTCGTCCCGGCACGTTTCGAGGTCTACAAGGCCGTTTCGCAGCAGATCCGCGCTATCTTCCACGACTATACCGACCGGGTCGAGCCGCTTTCGCTCGACGAGGCCTTCCTCGACGTCTCCGAACTGCCGTCGGCGACGCTTGTCGCCCGGGAGATCAAGGCCCGCATCCTCCGGGAGACGGGACTCACGGCCTCGGCCGGGGTCTCCGTGAACAAGATGCTGGCCAAGATCGCCTCCGACTACCGCAAACCCGACGGACTCTTCACCATTTCGCCTCCGGAGGTCGAGACATTCGTTGCGGCGCTCCCCGTCGAGCGCTTTTTCGGCATCGGGGCCGTTACGGCCGAGCGGATGCACCGGCTGGGGATCCGCACCGGCGCCGACCTGCGGGCCTGGGACGAGGCGGCTCTGGTGCACCATTTCGGCAAGGCCGGACATCTCTATTACGGCTATGCCCGCGGGATCGACGACCGCGAGGTACAGCCCCATCGGATCCGCAAGTCGCTGGGGGCTGAGACGACCTTCGCCGAGGATACCGACGACCGCGAGCTGCTGGGGCTCGAACTCTCGGCCGTCCGCGAGGAGGTGTGGGGGCGTCTGCTGCGCCACGAGTTCAAGGGCAAGACCGTGGTGCTGAAGCTCAAGTTCGACGACTTCCGTCAGATCACGCGCTCGAAGACCCTCTTTTCGGCCGTGGATTCGCCCGAAACCCTGCGCCGTGTCTCCGACGCGTTGCTGGCCGGGGTCGATTTCCACGGGCGCAAGATCCGCCTGATCGGGCTTGCGGTCGGCAATTCGCCCGAAGCCGGCGGGGAGTGTCTCCAGCTGCGCTTCGATTTCGACGCCTCCGACGACGGCGGGCCGGGCGTTCGTTGATGCCGTGCGGCAGTCGGTTGAAAAAATTTGGCTTTGCACGGCGGAAATATTATCTTTGCGACAATTCATATTTCGTCCATTATGCGAAACTTCCGGATTATCCTGTTTACGCTGCTGTCCGTCTGCTCGCTGACGGTGCGCGGTGCATCCGACCTGAATAGCGTGCTCGAGCGCGGCCGCGACCTCTTCGGGTACGGCCGCTGGAGCGACGCCCGGCATGAGTTCCTGCGGGCCCGCGCCCTGCTCGATCCCGCCGACCGTGCTGCCCGCGAGGAGATCGACTACTACCTGGCCGCCTGCGCCGTGGAACTGGGCAGCGACGATGCCGAGGGGGCGCTCCGCGATTTCGAACGGCGCCATCCCGGTTCGGTCTATGCCAACGACGTGCGCTTCTCGCTGGGCTCCTACTATTGTGCCGTGGGGAACATGCCCCTGGCGCGCGAGGCCTTCGAACGCACCGAGTACAAGGCGCTGAGTGCGCCGCGCCGCGAGCAGTACGACATCCGCATGGGTTATGTCGAGTTTACCCAGGGAGACTACGCTGCAGCCTACGACCGCTTCTCGCGGATCGGCAGCCGCAGCGAATATGCCGACCATGCGCTCTACTACCGCTCCTATATCGACTATGCCGAGGGGCGCTACGATCGGGCCAAGGATGGCTTCACGCAGCTGACGCGCAGCGACGCCTACCGGGATCTGGTACCCTTCTACCTGCTGCAGATCGAGTTCCGCAACGGCAACTACCGCTATGTCGTCGATCACGGCGAGGAGCTGGTGCGCAAGGCCGTTCCCGAGCGGCAGGCCGAACTCGAGCGGGTGATCGCCGAGTCGTGGTTCCGGCTCGACGACTACAACGCCGCCATCGAACACATGGACCGCTACACCGCTGCGGGCGGCGAGATGGACCGGGATGCCTCCTACCTGAAGGGGTTCGCGCTCTACCGCACGGCCCGCTACGACGAAGCCGCCGAGTGGCTCCGCAAGGCGTGCGGTGCCGAGGATGCCCTGACGCAGAACGCCTCCTACCACCTGGCCGACTGCTACCTGCGCGCGGGTGACAAGCAGGCGGCGATGCAGGCCTTCGCCATGGCCTCTGACGAGTCGCTCGACGCCTCGATCGCCGAGGATGCGCTCTTCAACTACGCCAAACTGCAGTACGAACTGGGCGGCGGCGTCTTCAACGGGGCGATCAACATGCTGACCCGCTACATCGAGCGTTATCCCTCCTCGCCGCGTGTGGGGGAGGCCCGTACGCTGCTGATTGCCGCCTACTACAATTCGCGCGACTACGATGCGGCCTACCGCGCCATTCGCTCCATGCCTACCGACGATGCCGACATCCGTGCCGCCTTGCAGAAGATTACCTATTTCCGGGGCCTTGAGGCCTATGCTGCGGGCGACCTGGCTGCCGCACGGCGTTACCTCGAGGAGTCCGCCGCGGTGAACGTAAGCCCCAAGTATTCGGCCCTCAACTCTTTCTGGCAGGGCGAGATCGCCTTCGCCGAGGGGGACTATCCGGTTGCCGCCGCGAAATACAACGCCTACCTGCGCCGAGCCCCGCGCGATGCGCGCGAGTATGCGATGGCCTGGTACAACCTGGGCTATTGCGCCTTCGACAAGGAGGAGATGGCCCAGGCCCGCAGCTCCTTCGACAAGTTCCTGCAGGTCTATACCCCGCGTGACCGCTACCGGGCCGACGCCTACAACCGCTTGGGTGACGTGGATTACGCCGAACGCCGCTTCGACGATGCCGTCGCCTCCTACGACCGGGCCATTGCGCTGGCGACGCCCGAACGCCACTATGCCCGCTACAAGCGGGCCGTGACGCTCGGCATCCTGGGCCGTACCGGCGAGAAGCAGGAGGCCCTGCGGCGGATCATCGCCGACGGCGAGGGCGACTACGTGAGCGAAGCCTCCTACGAGCTGGGACGCAGTTTCATCGCGCAGGAGCAGTATGCCGAGGGTGCCGCGCAACTCGAACGCTTCGTGGCCGATTTCCCCACCTCGCCCCGCCGTGCGCAGGCCCTCTCGGATCTGGGCCTGGCCTATCTCAACCTGGGCGACCGCCAGAAGTCGCTGCATTACTACGACATGGTCGTCGATGCCTCGCCCCGTTCTTCGGAGGCTAAGGAGGCGATGCAGGGCATTCGCGAGATCTACGTGTCGCAGGGCGACGTGGACGGCTACTTCGACTATGCGGCCAAGGCGGGCCTCGAGGGCGATCTCTCGGCCCAGTCGCGCGACTCGCTCTCGTTCGTCGCGGCCCAGAATCTCTACCTCAAGGGCGACCCCGCCGCTGCGGCCCGCTCGCTGCGCAACTATGTTTCGAGCTATCCGAAGGGCTATTACCTGACCGATGCCCTCTATTACCTGAGCGACTGCTGCCTCCGTACGGACGACCGTGCGGGTGCGATCGAGACGCTCACCCGCCTGACGGAGCAGGGTACGAACCAGTATACCGAGCAGGCGCTCGAGAAACTCTCCGAACTGACCTTCGCCGAGAAACGCTACGACGAGGCGGCTTCGGCCTACCGGCGTCTGTACGACGTGACGACAACCCGCTCGGGCCGCGAGACCGCCATGACGGGCTACGTGCGTGCTACGGTGGCGGGCGGCGACGGCAACCGGATCGCCGCCATGGCAGCCGACGTGTGCGGACATGCCGATGCGGGTGCCACGGCGCTCCGTGAGGCGAAGTATGCCTGGGCCGGCCAGCTGCGCGCATCGGGCGATCGGGACCAGGCCCTGAAACTCTATAAGGAGCTGGCCTCCGACGTGAAGACCCGCGAGGGCTCCGAGGCGGCCTACTACGTGATCGAGGCGTTCTTCGAGAGCGGCGATCTGGACAAGACCGAGTCGGAGGTCTTCGCCTTCTCCGACCGGGAGCCCAATGCCTACTGGCTGGCCAAGGCCTTCCTGCTGCTGGGCGATGTCTACGTGCGCAAGGGCGATACCTTCCAGGCGCGTGCAACCTACCAGAGCGTCGCCGATGGATACTCCCCAGCCGATGACGGAATTGTGGACGAGGCAAAGGAGCGAATCGCAAAACTGAAGAACTGACGATGAAAAAACTGCTGTTGGCCGCCCTGTTGCTGGCGGCGCTGCCGCGGATGGGCGCGGCCCAGGTCGAGAAGCAGGTCGAAGTGACCAAGGCCTATGTGCCGCGTGTGGGAAGCGCGGCCAAACTGCCCGTCGAGCCGGATATGACCGACACGACGCGCATTCGCCCCGAGATCGACTATACGATTACGCCGCTGTCGCTGCAGACGACGCTCACGACGCGTCCGATCCGGCCGGCGACGGTAACCTACTGGGAGTTCAACCGTCCGCAGCCCTTCTACCTGAAGGCCGGTGCGGGTTATCCGCTCAATTCGGTGCTGGACTTCTACGCCTCGACGCAAAACCCCTCAACGGGCTATCTGATCGGTTACGTGAACCACGAGGGGCGGTATGCCGACATCGAGAACGACTTCGGGGGCAAATACAACTCGCTGCGGATGTACAACCGGGCGGGCGTTGCCGCGGGCAAATACCTCGGACGGCATGTGCTCGAGGGAGAACTCTCCTACGACAACCGGATGTTCCACCGCTACGGGGCCTGGGCCACCCCGGGGCTGGACCTTGGCGAGCGCGATTTCGAGCCGGGACGGATGAACGATTACGGCGATGCGCGCCTGAATGTCCGGATCGGCGATGACTTCCAGAACCTCGAGCGCACGAATTTCGAGGTCGGCGTGGGCGGAAGCCTCTTCTTCGACCTCTCCGAGCGGGATTTCGATGCGGCCTACGGGCAAACTTCACTGACGGCCTTCGGGCGTATCGCCCGGGCTTTCGGCCGCCACATGCTTTCGGCCGGGGTAGGGTATGACTACCTGGCGGGCCGCCGCGATCTGGACGGCTGCAACCAGCAGACGATCCGTGCCGGTCTGCGCTACGGCATCGACGGCGATGTCATCCGTATGGAGATCGGTGCCGACTTCTACCACGACCGCGTCGAGTCGGCCGCCGACCCCGATCCGATCGTGAAGACGGGCAACTATGTGATTCCCTATGCCCATTTCGATATCAACCTCGGGACGCGCAGCCTGAAGCCGTTCATCGAGATCGACGGCGACGTCCGCGACAACAGCTTCCGGTCGCTGGCCGGGGCGAATCCCTTCCTCTCCGAGACAGCGTGGCTCGACCGCAGCTCGGTCGATTACAACGGCCGCTTCGGTGTGGGCGGTACGCTGGGGCGCGACCGCTTTGCCTACCGCCTCTATGCCGGCTTCACGATCCACGACAACCGGGTCTACTGGTTTGCCGAGCGTTACCGGTTCCTCGATGCATCGGCCGGCGAACCGCAGCTTCTGGGCGAACTGATGCCGGGCGTTTTTCGCCCGATGCAGGGACGCCAGACTGTCACGTCGTTCAACGGCGAGCTGGAATACCGTCCGACGAGCGCGCTGAAGTTCGATCTCGGTCTGCACGGCTATATCTACAACGACGAAGAGCGCTGGGCCAATGCCTCGCCGTCGTTCGAAGGGAATGTGGGGGTCACCTACGCCGGCCGCAAGATCGGCTTCGGGGTGGAGGCCGTGATGCAGAGCTGCCGCACGTGGAATGTCTTCGATGTCGAGCATATCGCTGGCAGTGACGGTTCGGCGGAGATCCGCAATGCCGTCTCGCGGGTCGAGGTTCCGTTCGGCGTCGATCTCCGGGTCCACTTCGACTGGCATGTCTCGAACCGTGTGACCCTCTTTGCCGAGGGCCGCAACCTGATCAACCGCAAGTTGTACGAATACCTGTGGTATCCGGAGCTGGGAGCCCATTTCACGGCGGGTGTCAAGCTCAATTTCTGACACGGTGTCCGTCCGGCGGAGACCCGAACGGTCCGAAGTATCGCTTTTTCCGGTTCGTTGTCACAACGGACCGGAATTTTTGTTATCTTCCCCCGAACCAAAACCTTCGAAAAGATGAAACACACGTTGCCCGAGCTTCCCTATGCGATGGAAGCACTTGCTCCGAAGATGAGCAGGGAGACCCTCGAATACCACTACGGCAAGCACCTCAAGACCTATGTGGACAACCTCAACCGCCTGATCGCCGGTACGCCCTACGAGGAACTGCCGCTCGACGAGATCGTGCGCACGGCCGACGGTGCGCTCTTCAATAACGCCGCGCAGGCCTGGAATCACGAGTTCTTCTTCCGGATGCTGACCCCCGATCCGTCGCCCATGCCGGCCGGGCTGGCCGAGCGCCTGGCCCGCGACTTCGGCTCGGTCGAGGAGTTCCGCGCGAAATTCACGCAGGCGGCTGTCGGGTTGTTCGGATCGGGTTGGGTATGGCTTGTCGCCGACCGGTCGGGACGTCTCTCGATCCTGGCCCGCTCCAATGCCGGCAATCCGCTGACCGAAGGGCTGCGCCCCGTACTGACGATCGATGTCTGGGAGCATGCCTACTACATCGACTACCGCAACCGCCGGGCCGATTTCGTCGAGGCCTTCTGGGGGCTTGTCGATTGGCGCAAGGTGGCCGATCTTTGTATTCCGAAGCGGTATGCCTGCACGGCCTGCGACTATGTCTACGATCCCGAAAAGGGAGATCCCGAGACGGGTATAGCCCCCGGTACCCCCTTCGAGGAGATTCCCGACGACTGGACTTGCCCCGTGTGCGGCCTTTACAAGGATGCCTTCCGGGCCGTCGGGGAGTGATCCCGACTCTCTGCTCCGGAAACGAGACGGCCGGATTCCTGTCGAAGGAATCCGGCCGTTGCCTTGTTGCCTGCTGCGGGATCAGAAGACGAACTTCTCGATCTTCATCTCTCCCAGCTGGTGGATGCGCGGAACGAGCGTGGTGAAGTGTGCCGCCTGCTCGTGTGCGGCGAGCGCCTTGGCGTCGCTCCACGTTTCGCAGATCATCAGGACATCGCGGCGCGTCGAACTCTCGAAGAGGTCGTATGCCACGCAGCCCTCGTCCTTGAGCGATGCGGCCACCAGTTCGCGGGCCGTGTTCACCAACTCCTCGCGGTTGCTTTCCGTCGTGCGGATGAATACATTCAGACGTATCATGGTTTTCTTCTTATTGGTAAAACAAAAAAGGGTGAGCTCCTTATATCGCACCGCTACGACCACATACCCTTGCTCGATTCCTCGCCTGGGGGATTCTGTAGGAGCTGGTCGTATAAGACTCACCCGGGCACAAAAGTAGGAATTTTTTATATCTTTGCAAAAAAAAAGTGAGATGCGCAGAAAAAACTTGCTCCGCACGCTTCTCGGAGGCCTCGTTCTGATTCTCGTCGCCGTCGTGGCGCTGTTTGTTGTCGCCTTCAAGGGCAATGCCGTTCCCGAACGCTACGAACTTTTTGTCGGCTCGCACGCCTTCTATGAGGAGCTGACCGATTCGCTGATGCCCCGCATCAGGCACCGTGCGGCGTTCCGCTGCTATGCCCGCAGGCTCGACCTTGCCGGGAGTTTCAAGCCGGGACACTACGTGCTCGAGCCGGGCATGAGCGTCATCGAGGTGGCGCGGATGTTCAAGCTGGGGCTGCAGACGCCCGTGCGCATCTCGATCAACAACGTCCGCACGCCCGAGCAACTTGCCCGCAAGCTCGCCCGGCAGCTCGATGCCGATTCGACCTCCATCCTGCGGGTGCTGCAGTCGAAGAAGCTGGCCGAGGAGGTGGGTTTCGACTCGCTGACCCTCTTCTCGATGTTCATCCCCGACACCTATGAGGTCTACTGGACGATCCGCCCCGAGGAGCTGGTCCGCCGCATGAAGCGCGAATACGACCGCTTCTGGACTCCCGAGCGGGATGCCGCCCGGCAGCGCAGCGGCCTTTCGCGGCTTGAGGTGATGACTCTGGCGTCGATCGTCTACGAGGAGACGCGCCAGACGGACGAGATGCCCCGCATCGCCGGGGTCTACATCAACCGCCTGCGCCGGGGCATTCCGCTCCAGGCCGATCCGACGGTGAAATACGCGATGCAGAATTTCGGTCTGCGCCGCATCCTGCACAAGCATCTGAAATACCCGTCGCCCTACAATACCTATATCAACCGCGGTTTGCCGCCCTCGCCGATCTGCATGCCGGGCAAGAATGCGATCGATGCGGTGCTGCACTTCGAGGAGCACGACTACCTCTTCTTCTGCGCCCGCCCGACTTTCGACGGCTACCACAATTTCGCCCGGACCCTGCGTGAGCACAACGCCAATGCACGGGCCTACAGCGCCGAGCTGAACCGGCGGAAAATCAAATAAATTTTCGTAACTTTGCCCTTGCATGATTACGAAAATCTACGAACGGAACCCTTCGGAGCGTGAGTTGCGCCGTGTGGTCGAGGTCCTCGAGCACGACGGGATCATCATCTATCCCACAGACAGCGTCTATGCCTTCGGCTGTTCGCTGCGGTCGCCCCGGGCGATCGAGCGCCTGCGCCGCCTGCGCGACAAGGGCACGGGCAGTTTCGCCGTGGTTTTTTCCGGCCTGGCCCAGGTCGCTGAGTACTGTCGTGTGGACAATGCGGCCTTCCGGGTGTTGAAGCGCAACCTTCCGGGTCCCTTCACCTTCGTGCTCCCGGCCTCATCGCGCGTGCCGGACAAGGCCCTCGAGCGGCGCCAGACAATCGGAGTCCGCATTCCGGCCAATCCCATAGCCCGGGCGATCGTCGAGACGCTGGGATGCCCGCTCGTCACCACGTCGGTCCGCGACGAGGATGATGTGGTGGAGTATACGACCGATCCCGAACTGATCCACGAACGCTATGGCCGCGAGGTGGCGCTGGTCATCGACGGCGGCACGGGCGACAACGTCCCCACGACGGTCGTGGACCTCACGGACGGCGAGCCCGAGATCCTTCGCGAGGGCAAGGGCGAACTGCAATGACGTAAAGACAAAACACAGGATAAGGAAATGACAAAAACGAATTTCTGGAACGATGCGGCGAAATACGGCGCTTTCATGGCCATCGCGCAGATCCTCTTCTCGACGGCGGGGCTCTTCTGGCGCTCGCCGCTGCTCTCGTTCCTCTCCGTCGTGGTCATCGTGCTGATGATCTACTTTTTCACGCGGCGTCGCGTGGCGCTCTACGGGGCTGATGAGGGCTACAGCTACGGGCAGTGCATGAAGTTCATCTTCTGGATGGCCTGCTTCTCGGGTATTCTGTGGGGCGCGTGGGAGATCGTGGGCCGCAATCTGCTCTTCGCCGACCGCTATGAGGCGATGTTTCAGGAGAACATGCAGGTCATGGCGACGATCTACAGCGAGCAGCAGTTCGAACTGGTCGCCCCGATGATGCGCTCGATCTTCTTCTCGCCGATCTGGGTCGTCGTTTCGTCGGTCGTTGGCTCCATCTTCCAGAGCTGCTTCTTCGGCCTGTTCATCTCCGGCCTGACGCGCCGCAATCCCGATATCTTCTCCGAGCGTGGAAATGGAGACGCGTAATCCCGACATCTCGGTCGTCGTACCGCTCTACAACGAGGAGGAGTCGCTGCCCGAACTGCTGGCGTGGATCGACCGTGTCGCTGCGGCCCATGCCTTCACCTATGAGGCGATCCTCGTGGACGACGGCTCGTCCGACGGCTCGTGGGCCGTTGTCGAGCGCCTGGCCGCACAGTATCCGACGCTGCGGGGCATCCGTTTTTCGCGCAACTACGGCAAGTCGGCCGCCCTTTATTGCGGTTTTGCGGCCGCGCGCGGCGAGGTGGTGATCACCATGGACGCCGACCTGCAGGATTCGCCCGAGGAGATCCCCGCCCTGCGGCGCATGATCCTCGAGGAGGGTTACGATCTGGTCTCGGGCTGGAAGAAGAAGCGCCACGATCCGATCGGCAAGCGGTGGCCGAGCAAGTTTTTCAACTGGACGGCACGTGCCGCGACGGGCATCCGCCTGCACGACTTCAACTGCGGCCTGAAGGCCTACCGCCGCAAGGTGGTCAAGTCGATCGAGGTCTACGGCGAGATGCACCGGTTCATTCCGGTGCTGGCCCGGCAGGCGGGTTTCCGCCGGATCGGCGAGAAGGTGGTGGACCACCATGCCCGCAAATACGGACATTCGAAATTCGGCCTCGAGCGGATGGTCAAGGGCTACCTCGACCTCATCTCGGTGCTCTTCATGTCGCATTTCGGCCGTTCGCCAATGTATTTCTTCGGAGGCCTGGGCACGGTGATGTTCCTGCTCGGCGGTGCTACGACGGTGTGGATCATCGCCGAGAAGCTGTGGAAGCAGGCTCACGCCCTCCCGCTGCGACCGGTTGCCGACCAGCCGCTCTTCTACCTGGCCATTCTGGCCGTCATCCTCGGCGTCCAGCTCTTCCTCGCGGGGTTCATCGGCGAACTGATCAACCGCAGTTCGTCGGACCGCAACAAGTATTTGATCGATCAAACGCTGAATTGAAATGATACAACGCATCCAAACCCTCTATCTGTTGATTCTGACGGCCCTGATGGCCGTAACGATTTTCGCCCCGCTGGCTTGGTTTGCGGGGGAGATGGGCGAGTTCCGCCTCTACTCCTTCTCGTTGCAGAGCCTCGACGGGTCGGTGTCGCAATCGACCGCCTACATGGGCATCCTGCTCGTGCTGGCCTGCCTGCTTCCGCTCGTGACGATCTTCCTCTATCGCCGCCGCCTGCTTCAGATCCGCCTCTGTGTGGTGGAAATGGTGCTCTTGATCGGCGCCACGGTCATGGAGGGTATCTACTACTTCCTGAGCAGCCGGATCTTCTCCGACATGGCGTTCCACACGCAGGGCTTCAAGCCTGCCATCGCCCTGCCGCTCGTCGGCCTGCTGTTCGCCTTCCTGGCGGCCCGTGCCATCTTCCACGACGAGCTGCTGGTGCGCGACGCCGACCGGATCCGCTGATCCCCTCCCTGCCGGGGATGGCAGCCGACGATTCTTGCGGCCCCGCCATCGACTTCGATAACACGGGATGTCTCCGAATTTCGGGGGCATCTCTTTTTTGTTCCCGGCATTCCCATCCGTTTCGTCTTTCCTTCCGTTCCGCCGTCCTTCCCGGTACCCCTTTACTCCGTTCTTCCTGCTGTCTGTGCCGGTTCCCCTTCCGTCCGCGCCCCTGGCGTTTCGCTTCCGTCTGTTGTCTGTTTGCTGTCGTTTTCCGCTGCTCCGATCCGTGCCTCCAATCCTCCTCCGGCACTCCGCACGGATGCATTTCGACATCCTGCAAAAAACGCCAAAGGCGACCCGCAAGGGGCCGCCTTTGGTCGAAAGGGTAGATCCGCAGCTGCTTACTCCTCGGCAGCCTCGGGACGCATCACCACCTTCACGAGGTTGTTGTCCTCGAGGATCTTCTGGGCCAGCTTCTGTACGTCGGCATTCGAAACCGTGCGGATGGCCTGCTCGCCGTTGGCCACATAGTCGAGCCCCGAGCCGTACTTCATCTGCAGGTAACGCATCCACGTGCCGTTCTGCTCGAGACCGTTCTGCCAGTCCTTGAGGAGGAATTCGCGCGTCTTCTCGATATCCTCGGTCAGCGGGCCCTCCTCGGCGATCTTCTTGAGTTCGGCCATCACGATCTCGCACAGCTCGTCGTCCATCTCGTCGTTGGTGTCGAATGCGATGGTCATCGAGTAGGTCTCGCGCGGGATGTACTCGGTCGATCCGTAGACCTGTACGCCGTAGGTGCCGCCCTTCTCCTCGCGTACCGATACGAGGTAGCGCGACGAGAGCGCCTGCGTGAGGTAGGTGAGGGCCAGCTTGTTCTCGATCGTGTAGTCCATCTCACCCGTGAAGGTGTAGTTGATCGAAACCTTCGGCTGCTGCATCTTGGCCGTGAACGTGTCGTTCACCTCGCCCTTGACGGGGTATGCCTTGTCGTCCACGAACGTCATGGGCTTCTTCGATGCGGGGATCGAACCGATGTACTTCTCCACCAGGGGCTTCAGCACCTCGGGGTCGATGTTGCCCACGAACGTGAAGCGGAAACTGTTGGCATCCGGGAAGAGCTTCTTGTAGATGGCGGGCAGGGCCTCGAACGAGAAGCCTGCGAGCTGCTCCTTGCCGATCGCCTGCCGGCGCGGGTTGTGGCCGTACTGTGCGTCGATCGTCTCCTTCTGCATCAGGTAGTCGGGGTTCGACTCGACATTGGCCAGCTGAGCTTCGAGCATTTTCATCAGGTTGTCGTAGTCGGTGCGGTCGAAACGCGGCTGGGTGAAGCTCAGGTATACGAGCTGCAGCATCGTCTCGATGTCGCGGGGCGAGCAGTTTCCGCCCATTACGCTGGCATATTCGCTGGTTGCGGGGCTGACACCGACCGACTTGCCCGAGAGCTGTTTGCGGAGTTCCGTTGCCGAGAACTTGCCCACACCCGACATCGAGACGACGGCGGGCAGCAGTTCACCCATGTAGTACTCCTCGTCGGAGAGTATCGAAAGGCCGCCCTTGGCCTGTGCATTGAACTGCACCTCGTCGGCCTTGAAGGTCGTGGGCTTCACGACGATCTGCGTGCCGTTGGCGAGCGTCCACTCGATGGCTCCGTAGGGCTCGTTCTGTGCCGTCTTCTTCACGGGCGAACCCTTCAGCACGGTGCCCTCGGGGATCAGCGGCTCCTTCACGACATCGTCCTCGTATGCCTCGATCTCGGCAGCAGCCACCTTGTCGCGGATGGCGAGCAACTCCTCCTCGGTGGGGTTCACGATGCCCTCCTTCTCGGGAGCGGTCACGATGATCACCTGGTTCTCCGGCATGATCGTCTGCTGTGCGAATGCGTTGATGGCATCGACGTTGAGCGACTTGATGAGCAGGCTGTCGAGCTGCCATTCGGTCTCGGCGTCGGGCGTCGGCGTATTCTTCAGGTAGGCCTGGAGGTAGGTATTGACATACGATTCGTTGGTCCGGTCGTTGCGGTTGGCGTACGAACGCTCGGCCTGGCGCATCAGGTCCTCCTGGGCGCGCTCGAACTCACCCTGCGTGAATCCGTAGCGGCGGATCTTCTCCAGCTCGGTGTAGAGGGCCTCGAAACCGCGTGCGAGCTGTCCGTCCTGCGTCACGGCCACGGCGGCCGTGGCGTTGAGCGTGGGGATGATGCCGATCACGTCGCCGCTGCCGATGTATCCGCCGATGAACGGGGCGTCGGCCTGCATGGCGATCTCCTGCATCCGGGCGTTGGCCATCGTCGAGAGGAACGACTCGATGACGTCGGTCATCTCACCGGCAATCGTGTTGTTGAACTGCTCGGGAATGGCCTGACGCTTGATGAAGAGCTGTACCTTCGTTCCCTGCATCTCGGGATCGGTGTAGATGCTCACGATCGGCTCCTCGTTGTCGGGCACCTCGATCACCTCCTTCTGTGCGGCGTCGGCTGCCGGGGCGGGAATGTCGGCCATCAGCGTCTTGATCTGTGCCTCGACGGCATCCACGTCGATGTCGCCGACCACGATCACGGCCTGATAGTCCGGGCGGTACCACTTGTGGTAGAAGCGTTCGAGGGCATCATGCTCGAAGCCCTTCAGCCCGTCGAGGTAGCCGATCAGGTTGCGGTGCTCGTATTTCGTTCCCTTGCCGAGAGCCTGCAGCAGCTTCATCGTCGAACGCCACGAAGCGCCGTCGCGCGTGCGCAGCTCCTCCATGATGACTCCGCGCTCGGAGTCGATCTCCTCGGGCTGCAGTGCGATGAAGTGCGACCAGTCGTGCAGTACGAGCAGGGCCGAGTCGATGACTCCCTGGCGTGCGGTCGGCACGTCGGAGATGTTGTAGACGGTGTAGTCCCAGCTGGTGGCCGCATTGAGGTTGTATCCGAACTTGACGCCCACGGTCTCCAGATATTCGATCATCTGCTTGCCGGGGAGGTTCTTCGTTCCGTTGAAGGCCATGTGCTCGAGGAAGTGTGCCAGGCCCTGCTGGTCGTCATCCTCCTGGATGGCTCCCACGTCGTGGAGAATGTAGAAATCGGCCTGCCCCTTCGGCTTCTCGTTGTGCCGGATGTAGTAGGTGAGTCCGTTTTCGAGTTTTCCGGTGCGGAGATCCTTGTCTGCCGGAATCGGCTGCATCGGATTCATCTGTGCCATTGCTCCGCCCGCGGCGAAGAGCGCGAGGGCAAGCATCATCAGTTTTTTCATAGGCATAATAAATTGGGTTGTCATTTCTTTCGGTTTGCTGCGGGCGGGATCACTCCTTGTCGCCGTCCGTTTTCTGCGGCCCGCTTTCCGGCCGGTATTCGATGATGTCTCCGGGCTGGCAGTCGAGTTCGCGGCAAATGGCCTCGAGCGTCGAGAAGCGGACGGCGCGTGCCTTTCCGTTCTTGAGGATCGAGAGGTTCGCCGGGGTGATGTCCACACGTTCGGCCAGTTCGCCGAGCGAGATTTTCCGCCGGGCCATCATCACATCGATGTTAATGATTATCGCCATATCGACCCCCCCCCGTTGTTTTTGTAGGTTGTACGTTGTATTGTCAGCATGGTCGGACGAGTGCGTTTATATCGTGAGCTTCTGCTCCTCGCTGAGGTTCTGTCCGATGGCGAAGACCTCGGCGGCGAAAAGGATCAGGATGCCCATGATGATCATCAGGTAGGAGAAGTGGAACGAGGTGTCCACCGTGAATCCCGAATCGGCGAGCAGCACGGCGGCACGGCGGTTCATGATCCAATCGACGATGTTGCCGATGAGCTCCACGGCGATCGTGAGCAGTCCGATCGTTCGCAGGTACCAGACGTTGCGCCGGTCGAGCGTCCGTTCCTCGCGGATCGAGCGGCGCAGCGAGTGGATGATCATGAACATCAGGACGATGATCGCCAGGTAGAACAACGGGCAAACCATCACCATCGCATAGATCCATCCGCTGCCGCCGATCGAGCGGAAAGCCAGGCCGAGAGGCGATACTCCGGTGGCGTCCTGCTCGACATGCAGGTCGATTTTCGAAACCCGTACGTCGAGTTCGCATCCGGGCTGTCCTGCCGGTGCGGTTTGCGGGCATTCGGGGGGTTCGGTGATGCGGATGTTGTTCAGCACGTAAATCATCCGGTGTGTTCCGGAGCTCCATTTTTCGGCAATGCTTTCGCCGAGTTCGAATCCTTCCGACGCCCCACGCGAAAAGTCGGTCAGCAGGTTGTGGGCGATGCTGGCCACGAGGACGATGAAGAACGTGATGTAGATCACCAGAAGCCGATGGAGCAGTGTTTTTTTGTTCTGCATCTTGGTTCAACTTGAATTCCTGTCATGCAAATATAAGTCAATATTTTTGAAAAACAAATAATATTTATCGAAAAACGATAAATTAGTCGAAAAAAAACTTTCATATCGGAGTTATATCGGCCCTGTATCCTGTTTTTTGATTCGGACGGCAGGATTCGGAAAATGCGTGAAAAATTCGTATCTTTGTCTGATTCCCGGACATGGTGCCCGGGTTGAAAACGAACCGGACATGGCAGAAAAATCGCGTTACAATTTCCGGGTCGAGCCGCAGGATGTGGATTTCACGCTGCGGGCGACGATTCCGTCGCTGGGCTCGGCCATCCTCAATACGGCCGGGGCCGACGCCCACGGCAAGGGCTTCGGGGTCGATACCCTCAGTGCCGACAACCATTCGTGGGTGCTTTCGCGCATGGCGATCGAATTCGACCGGCGTCCGACCCAGTATACCGACTATACGATCTCCACGTGGATCAGCGACTACGGTCGCGTGCTCTCCACGCGTAACTTCACGTTGTGCGATGCCTCGGGCGTCGATTTCGGGCGGGCCGTCTCGCAGTGGGCGATGATCGACCTCAGGAGCCGTACGGCGGTCGATCTCTCGTGGGTGGGCGACGCCCATGCCGACGCCATCGTGCAGGAGCCTTCGCCGACCGACCGACCGCGGAAGATCCGTTCCGTGACGCCGACGCAGTGCACCGAACATCGGGTGGTCTACAGCGACATCGACTTCAACCGACACGTCAATACGATGCGCTACATCGAGATGATGCTCGACCAGCTGCCCATCGAGATGCTGACGCAGGAGGCTCCCGTGCGCTTGGACATCCACTTCCTGAAGGAGTGCCGCTACGGGCAGACGCTGACCGTGGGTTGCGAGCTGCACGAGCGGTCGGCCCTCTTCGAGATCTCCTCCGACGGCGGAGCCACGGCTTCCGTGCGGGCCTCCATCGCCTGGGGCGAATGATTCCGGACGCATAGACAACCCGATCTCAACGCAATTATGAAGATAACGATTCTCGGTCCGGCGCATCCCTATCGGGGCGGTCTGGCCTCGATCATGGAGATCATGGCGCGTACGTTCCAGCGTCGTGGCGACGAGGTCCTGATCCGGACCTTCACACTGCAATATCCGTCGCTGCTCTTTCCCGGGAAGAGCCAGACCGTGACGACCCCGCCGCCGGGCGATCTGCACATCACCCGCTGCGTCCATACGGTCAATCCGTTCAACTGGTGGCGGGTCGGGCGGCAGATCCGCCGCGACCGGCCCGATTTCGTGCTGCTGAAGTACTGGACCCCCTTCATGGCCCCCTGCTTCGGCACCATCGCTCGCCTGGCGCGCCGAAACGGTCATACGAAGGTGCTCTGTCAGATCGACAACGTCGAGCCGCACGAACACCACCTGACCGACAGGATCTTCAACCGCTACTTCCTGCGCACGGTCGATGGCTTCGTTTACATGTCCGAGCAGGTCCATCGCGAGCTGGAGGCCTACACCCGGGTTCCGGCGCTCTTCTCGCCGCATCCCCTCTTCGAGAACTTCGGTGAGCGCGTACCGCGTGCCGAGGCCTGCACCCGCCTGGGTTTCGACCCGGCGTTGCGTTATGTGCTCTTCTTCGGCCTGATCCGCGATTACAAGGGTCTGGACCTGCTGCTCGATGCTTGGGCGGAGCTCAAGCGGAGCGGCCGCACGGAGGGCTGCCGGCTGGTCGTGGCCGGGGAGTTCTATACGGCCCGCGAACCCTACCTGAAGCGGATCGCCGATCACGGGTTGCAGGACGAGGTGCTGCTGCACGACCGCTTCATCCCCGATGCCGATGTGAAGTACTACTTCTCTGCCGCCGACTTCGTCGTGCAGCCCTACAAGACGGCAACGCAGAGCGGCGTGACGCAGATCGCCTATCAGTTCTGCACGCCGATGGTCGTGACGCGGGTCGGCGGACTGGCCGAGATCGTGTCCGACGGCCGGGTAGGGTATGTCTGCCCGCCGACGGCCGAGGGTGTTGCCGCAGCAATCGACCGCATGTATGAGGGGGATACGTTGGAGCGCTTCCGGCAGAACTGCGCCGTCGAGCGCAGGCGCTTCTCGTGGGAGGAGATGTGCTCGCGCATTACGGAGCTTTACCGGACGGTCGCCGCGCAGCAGTAGTAGGCGCCGGCCGCATGGCTGTCGCGATGACGAAAAAGGGCGGAACCCATTGTCGGGTTCCGCCCTTTTCGGTTCGGTTGCCTGTGACGGGCCGAGCGTCTGCGGTTCGGACGGCGGCCGGATTTGTCGGACTCGATGACATTCCGGTCGGCTCACGATCTCCTCCCTTTGTCGCGTGCCGTCGTCGGCGATCAGGCCTTGGCTGCAGGTTCCTCCGATTCGGATACGCACTTCCAGCCCGAAAGTACGATGAAGAAGGCCACGATCTCGAGGATCGTCTCGATGACTCCGCCTACCAGCGGAATGAGGCCTACGACCCAGCCGATGATTCCGAGGATCATGGCCGTGAAGAGTTTCGACATGCCGCGGCGCGCCCCTTCGGGAAGCGTCATGGAGTTCTTCAGGTTCGAGTAGGCGATCAGGAGCAGGATCCATGCGATGAGGTTCAGGATACCGCCGACGAAGCCGAGCAGCGGAATGCAGGCAACGATGGCGCCTACGATCGAGAGGATGGTGGCCGTGCGGATCGAACCGATGCGCGGGGCATCGGCCGGGTTCACCTGTCCCTTGAAGATGTCGAGGGACTTGATGAAGAGCCAGTATCCGTAGACAAGGGCCACGGTGGCGAGGATTTCAAGCGCATCCCAGAAGCCGAAGCCTCCGCCCGAGAGATTACCCTCGGCCAGGGACGCGAGAGCCGAAGCGGCATTGCCGATCGATCCGATGAAGCCGAAGATCGTGGCAGCGATGGCTGCGAACGTATAGATCTTGACAGCCTTGTACAGATCGGCGGTCGTCTGTTTCCACGAGTAGTTCAGATTGTCTTGCATGGTTCAGATGATATTGGGTTTTTCGAGTCCGTAATTCTTTCTGCGGTCTTCGATCTTGAGGTAGAAGCTGAAGATGAATGCCAGGACACCGAACGATGAGAAGATGATCATCGGCACGGTGTAACCGCCCGTTGCGTCGAGTACCTCGCCGATGAGCAGCGGCACGAGGCAGAGACCTACGTTCTGGATCCAGAAGATGAGGCAGTAGGCCGATCCGAGGATCTTTGCGTCGATGATCTTCGGCACGGAGGGCCAGAGGGCTGCGGGAACGAGCGAGAACGACACGCCGAGCGTCACGACGAGCAGCAGGGCCAGCCACTTCGACGGGAAGGCGGGCAGCAGGAAGGCGAAGCTCAGGTGGCAGGCGATCATGATGACGGCGCCGACCATGAGCATCGTGGCGCCCTTGCCGCGGAAGTCGAGCAGCGCTCCGAGGAAGGGGGTGAGCACCATGGCCAGGATGGGGAAGCAACTGAAGAGGCGTGCCGCCGATTCGGCGTCGATGCCGAGCGTCACCTCGAGGAAGTTGGGCGCATAGCGCTGGAAGGGGAAGATGGCCGAGTAGTAGAGCACGCAGAGCAGCGCTACGAGCCAGAACATCTTGCTGCCGAAGATGTATTTGAGGTCGCTGACGTGGAACTCCTCGTCGGAGGACTTCTCCTCCTTGAGCTCCCCGGCTGCGATGAGCTGCCGGTCGAACTTGCGGTCCATGTAGACGAATACGGTGTAGCAGAGCAGGCCGACGATCAGCAGTACGGTGCAGAAGGCCACGGGGGCTACGACCGACTTGTCGAAGTGGTTCGAGATCATCGGGGCGAGCCACATGACGGCGAATACGCCCAGACGCGCAATGGCCATCTCAAGACCCATGGCCAGGGCCATCTCCTTGCCCTTGAACCACTTGGCGATGGCTTTCGAGACGGTTGTCCCGGCCATTTCGCACCCGCATCCGAAGATCATGAAGCCCAGCGAGGCCATCTTGGCGCTGCCCGGGAAGGAGACCCACCAGCTGTCGAGCCAGGCGCAGAGTCCGGTGCCCTGGAACCATTCGGAGATGCCGACGAACTTGATCGAGGCGCCGATGACCATGAGCGACGCCGAGAGCAGGCCGGTGAAACGGATGCCCATCTTGTCGAGGATGATGCCCGCGAAGATGAGGAAGAAGACGAATACGTTGAGGAAATACTCCGAGGCGGCATAGGTGCCGAAGGTTCCGCTGTCCCAGCCGCGGGCCGATTCGATGAGCGACTTGAGCGGGGACATGACGTCCACGAACATGTAGCCGAAGAACATCATCAGTGCGATGAGCACCAGAGCCGTCCATCGGGCGACGGGCGAGTCGTTGAGGAATTTGCGTTGGATAGTTTCTGCCATATCGTTTGGTTTTTGATTAGTCTTCCATCTGTGCGTAGCGCTTGAGCACCTCATAGGCCTCGAGGATTCCCAGCTCTCCGGCCTTCGAGAGGTCGAGGCATCCCTTCCGGGTATCCTTCATGAAGATCTGGATCACGCCGCGGTTGTAGTACGCCTCGGCAAATGCGGGATTCAGTTCGATGGCCTTCGAGTAGTCCTCGAATGCCTCGGGCAGCTGTCCCGAAAGGGCCTGCAGGTTTGCCCGGTTGTAGTAGGCATAGGCGAAGTCGGGGAAGAGCTTGATCGCCTTGTTCAGGTCGGCTACCGCCTCGTCGTAGCTGTACGTGCGCTTCGAGTTGGTGTTGAGCCGGTTTGCCGGATCCGAGTCGATCGTGATCCGCTGGTAGGAGTTGTCGATCGACGAGATGAAGTCGATCATCTCGGCGCGGGTCGTCGAGCGGTTCAGGTAGAGGAACGGATTCGAGGGATTCTCGTCGATGGCCGCCGAGAAGGTGTTCACCGAGTTGGTGTACTGCTTGATGAGCGCCTGTGTCACGCCGCGCTCGAAGAGCCGGGTCCATGACGTGTCGCCGTTGCGGAGCAGCTCGGCGCACTGCTTGTCGAGCATCACGAGCGAATCGGGCGTGATGTTGCTCTCGCGGCACGAGAGTGCGAGCCGCGTGTTGCCGACCTTGCGGAGGAAGTCCTCGACGCGCTGCAGGCGGTAGGGCTGCGGCGCCGGCACCGAGTCGGGCTGCATGAGCGTGAACTTGAAGAGCGGCAGCAGGCGCATCTCCTCATGGCCGCCGTTGTGTCCCGTGATGCGGTCGAAGCTGCCTCCCGCGAACTTGCTGTCGAACGAGAGCAGGCGGTCGAAGCGCAGCGTCGTGTCGGCATAGATCGAGTAGGTGCTGTCGCTCAGGCGCGATTTGTACTCGGCGATCTTGCGTTGTGCGGTCTGCTCGTCCTTGCGCGCCCCCTCGGGGTCGCGCAGGAGCATCTTGAGCCGGCCGCGGTAGGTGTAGGCGTTCGCGAAGTCGGGGTATAGCTCGATGGCCGAGGTGTAGTCGGCCACGGCCTTCTCGATCTGGCCGAGCTGGGCGTACACGCTGGCGCGGTTGTAGTAGACCAGCACGTTGTTGGGCGAGTAGAGCGCCACCTTGTCGTAATCCTCGAGGGCGCGGTTGTAGTCTCCGATCTGCGAACGGAGTATGGCGCGGTTGAAGTAGGTGAGCGAGTTGGTCGAGTCGAGCCGGATCACCTTGTCGAAGTCGGCCAGGGCCTTCATCGGGCGGTTGGTCGATGAGTAGACCAGCGCGCGGTTGAAGTAGGAGAGCAGGTAGGAGGAGTCGCACGAGATGGCCTTGTCGAAATCCTCTTCGGCCTCCTTGTACCGCTCCTGCTCGAGGTAGAGGCTTCCGCGGCGGTTGTATCCGTTGGGATCCTCGCGGTTGGTGCGGATGGCCGTGTTGAAGTTCTCGTAGGCGCGTACCGTGTCCTTCAGGTGGAGGTAGCTCAGACCCCGGCAGATGAAGGCGTCGGCCACCTTGTCCTCTTGGCGGATGAACTTGTCGAAATCCTCGATCGCCTCCTTGAACTGCTGGTTCAGCAGGCGCGTCACGCCGCGGCTGTAGTAGGGGCCGGGCAGGTCGGGGCGCAGTTCGATCGCCTCGCGGAAATCCTGCAGGGCGTCGTCGTAGTTGCCCAGGCGCGAGCGGGTGATCGCCCGGTAGGTGTAGGCCTGCGTGTAGACCGGGTTGAGCCGGATGGCGGTCGAGAAGTCGGCCTCGGCGCCCAGCAGGTCGTCGAGGTTGTACTTGGCGATTCCGCGGAGGAAGTAACCCTCGAAGGCCTTGTCGTCAAAACGGAGCAGGGTGTTGAGCGTGCGGATGGCCTCCTGGTAGTCGTTGTTCATCATGCATGAACGGCCGACCCAGAAGAAGTATTCCCGATTGTACTGCGCGTGCGTGCGTACACTGCCCAGCAGTGCGATCGAGAGAAGTATTCCGAGGATGAATTTCCGCATGATTCCGAGATTGCTGTTGTGCGTCGTTCGAACGTTCCTTACCTCTTTTTTATTGTTCTTTTTGTCTTGCAGTCCTTATTCGAGTTCGTATCCGAACCGGCGCAGCAGGCGGTCGTTGTTGCGCCAGTCCTCGCTCACCTTGACGAAAAGCTGCAGGAAGACCTTCTTGCCGAGGAACTGTTCCATGTCCTCGCGTGCGGTCTGCCCCACGCGCTTGAGCTTCTCGCCCTTGTGCCCGATGATGATGCCCTTCTGCGATTCGCGCGCCACGTAGATCGTCGCCGCGATGCGGTCGATTTCGGGCTCCTCCCGGTAGCTTTCGATCTCGATCTCGCAGCAGTAGGGTATCTCCTTGTCGTAGAAGCGGAGTATCTTCTCGCGGATGATCTCCGAGGCGAAGAAGCGCAGGGTCTTGTCCGTGAGCGTATCCTTGGGGTAGAAGGCCGGGCCTTCGGGAAGCAGCCCGAGGATGGTGTCGAACAACCCCTCGATGTTGAACTTCTCGCGGGCCGATACGGGTACGATCCGGGCGCCGGGCAGCTCCTCGGTCCATTTGTCCACCAGCGCTTCGAGCGCTTCGGGCGACGAGAGGTCGATCTTGTTGATGACCACGACGGTCGGGATTCCGCTCTGGCGGATCTTCTCCACGATTCCGGCCGAGCGGTCGCTCTGCTCGACGGTGTCGGTGACGTAGAGGATCACGTCGGCATCGGTGATCGCCCCCGTGACGAACTTCATCATCGATTCCTGCAGCTTGTATGCGGGCTTGAGGATGCCGGGCGTATCCGAATAGACGATCTGGAAATCGTCTCCCGAGACGATGCCCATGATTCTGTGGCGCGTGGTTTGTGCCTTCGAGGTGATGATCGAGAGCCGCTCGCCGACGAGCGCGTTCATCAGCGTCGATTTCCCGACGTTGGGGTTGCCTATGATATTGACGAAACCGGATTTGTGCATGATCGCATATTTGCACCAAATATACGAAAAAAATTTAGAAAACCGCCGGTTGCCGGCCCGGATTCGCATGTTTTTTACGCTCTCCGGGTGCGGCCGCGGATCTTCGGCCTTTGGGGCCGGCCGCCTTCCGCACGGCCGAAGGCCCGGGGCGTTCTGCGGCGCGGCGGTGGGGTGGCGACAAAACGGGGCGGACCGTTCGAACCGGTCCGCCCCGTATGGCAGGATGCAGCCTTTCTGCAGTGTGCTATCTGCGGAACATGCCGCCGGGCATCTTGGGCATCTTCATGTTTCCGCCCGCCACGGCCTTCATCATCTTGCGCGTATCCTCGAACTGTTTCATCAGCCGGTTCACGTCGGCCATGGTCGTACCCGAACCCTTGGCGATGCGCTCGCGGCGCTTGGCGTTGATGATTTCGGGGTGCTCGCGCTCGGCGGGGGTCATCGACGAGATGATCGCCTCGGTCTGCTTGAACACGTCGTCCGGGATATCGACGTTCTTGAGCATCTTGCCCATTCCGGGGATCATCGAGGCCAGGTCCTTCAGGTTGCCCATCTTCTTGATCTGCTGGATCTGGGCAATGAAGTCGTTGAAGTTGAACTGGTTCTTGACGAGCTTCTTCTTCAGCCGGCGGGCCTCCTCCTCGTCGAACTGCTCCTGGGCCCGTTCGACGAGCGATACGACGTCGCCCATGCCGAGGATTCGGTCGGCCATGCGCTCGGGGTGGAACACCTGCAGGGCGTCCATCTTCTCGCCGCTCGAGATGAACTTCAGCGGCTTGTCCACTACGGCGCGGATCGAAATGGCGGCACCGCCGCGCGTGTCGCCGTCGAGCTTCGTGAGCACGACGCCGTCGAAGTCGAGGCGGTCGTTGAACTCGCGGGCCGTGTTCACGGCGTCCTGACCCGTCATGGCATCGACGACGAACAGCGTCTCGGAGGGCTTGATTGCCGCCTTGATGGCCGTGATCTCCTGCATCATGGCCTCATCGACGGCCAGACGTCCGGCCGTATCGACGATCACGACGTTGTAGGATTTCTGCCGGGCATATTTGATGGCGTTCTCGGCGATCTCCACCGGGTTCCTGTTCCCCTCCTCGGTATATACCTCCACGCCGATCTGTCCTCCGAGCACCTTCAGCTGGTCGATGGCGGCCGGACGGTAGACGTCGCCCGCCACCAGCAGCACCTGCCGGCCCTTCTTGCTCTTGATGAACGAGGCGAGCTTTCCGGAGAAGGTGGTCTTTCCGGAGCCCTGTAGACCGGCGATGAGCACCACGGCGGGAGTGCCTTCGAGGCGGATGTCCGTCGCCGTGCCTCCCATGAGCTCGGCCAGCGAGTCGCGCACGATCTTGGTCATCATCTGGCCGGGCTTGACGGCCTTCAGGACGTCCTGTCCGAGGGCCTTCTGCTTCACTTCGTCCGTGAAGTTCTTGGCCACCTTGTAATTGACGTCGGCGTCGATGAGCGCACGGCGGATCTCCTTGAGGGTTTCGGCTACGTTGATTTCGGTGATGCGGCCCTCGCCCTTGAGGATCTTAAACGACCGTTCGAGTTTATCGGTTAGATTTTCAAACATGCTGTCTCGGGTTTTGTGCCTGCAAAGATACGGAAAAAAGGGGTAAATTCGCAAAACCTCGTTTTTTTTCTTATCTTGCGTCTTTCTTTGATTCTGCTGACCGATGAAAAGACTGATAACCTGCGCGTTGCTGCTCCTTGCAACAACTGTGCTCTCCGCCCCGGGGAATCCTCCTGACGGATCTCTTCCCCGTTCGCATGAACTGGGCCTGCGCTACGGCGTGCAACTTTCGCTCGGTGCCGGGGCCGCTCCCGAGATGCAGGCGCTGTCGATCGACTATGCCTGCTACGGATACTCCAATATCGGATTCCGCACGGGCCTGAACCTGCTGATCCCGACCGATATCGAGCGCGGGGTCTCCGTCCCGCTGCAGTTCTCGTGGCGCACCGGACGCATCGCCTCGGCCTGGCGCCGGGCGCGGGATGAGGGCGAATCCTGCCGGGCCTACTACAATCCCTGGACCGGGGATCCGTGGGACGAACCGTCGGTCGGCCGGGCCGATCCCGGACAGTCGGTCGGCTCGCTGCTGCTCTCGCTGCTGCCTTCGGCCTTCGAAATCCATGCGGGCTTCACTCCGGGACTGCTTTTCGGGCCGCTCGGCCCCGGCAGGCATGCGCCTGTCGCCCCGGCCGATGCTTCGTGGAGCGTCCGCCGGCGCTTCTCCTGTACGGCCGATGCCGGTCTGCGGCTGATTATTCCCATTTGGCGTTTCAACCTTTTCGGCGACTTCACCTACCACTGCTATCTGACGGACAACTTCCGCGCCGGGCCCCATGCCCCGTCCCGGTCATTCATGTCGCTGGGCTGCGGCCTGTCGTTCAACTTCTGACGCCGTCCGGGGCGGGGTAGCGGCCTCCGTCCGGGCCCCCCCCGGCCGCGCCGCATCCGTCCCGGCTCAGAGCAGCCCGGCCTCGTAGTAGATGATGATCTGCTCGATCATGCGGTCCTCCCCCTCGGCGTCGTATTCCGACTTGAGGTTCTGCCCGAAGATGCGCGAGACGCTCTGCCAGAACCCCGCCACGAAGCCGCCGCGGAATTCGCGCAGCACCTCGTAGGCCGTGTACTCCGTCTCGCGGTCGATGAGTTTGAGCAACACGCGCCCTTCGGTGCGGGTCATGTGTTTGAGAATGGGGGTGTACTCCTCCTTGATTTCGTGATAGACCTGCCGGATGTAGGCCTTCTGCTCCTTGCGGTTCGGCAGCTGGCCGAGCCGCTCCTCCATCTCCGCGAGCTTGCGGCGGGCGATCTTCGAGACGGGGTAGACCCGTTTGACGGCGCGGACGAGTTTCTGGTAGCGGCGCAGGTCCACACCCCGGCTGAATACGGGCACCGGAAGGATGAGGATATGCGCCAGCGAATCTCCCTTTTCGAGAATCCACTCCTGACGCAGGAATCCGCGTCCTCCCTGAGCCTGCGCTCCGGAGAGGGCGGCCGTCAGGGCCAGCAGCAGGATGCACCATTTTTTCATCTCGCGGAAAAAAACTATCTTTGTCCGGCCTCCGGATCCGCTCCGTGGGGCTTCCGGACAAAGATACTGATTTTTTATGGATATGACGATGACACAGAAACTGGAAAAGGGACTTTCGGCCACCGCCACGACGACCGTGACGGCTGCCAATACGGCCCTCGTGATGGGCTCGGGCGATCTGGAGGTCTTTGCGACCCCGTCGATGGTCGCCCTCATGGAGCATGCGGCGATGACGGCCGTGGCCCCGGCGCTGCCCGAGGGCTCCACGACCGTGGGTGCCGAGATGAACACCACGCACATCAAGCCGTCGGGACTGGGTGCCTCGGTCACGGCCACGGCGATCCTGACCGAGGTCGATGGACGCAAGCTGACCTTCAACGTCGGGGCGCGCGATGCCGAGGGATTGATCGGCGAGGGCGTTCATGTTCGTTACGTGGTCGATCGCGCGCGGTTCATGGCCAAACTGTCGAAGTGACTTGCCGCCGGCTCCGGTGCGGAGCGCGGCCTTTCAAACGGGGTCTCCAGTCGGGAGATCCCGTTTTTTGCCTCTTTTCGGACCCGAATGACATGAATTCGTACTAAATATATCCTGCTTCGGGAGACAGTCTTGGCCCGAATGAACTATTTTTGTATCCCGAAAAGGCAAAACCAAGTCAAACAATCAAACTGTTCACCTTATGAAAAGAACCTTGCTCGGTCTTCTCGCGCTGTGCATGCTGACGCCCGTAGGGGCTCAGGAGTGCGACAAGGCCTATCTGGTTTCGAACGCACATTTCGATTCCCAGTGGAACTGGGACGTGCAGCGCTCGATTCTGGAGTACATTCCGAAGACATTGAACCAGAACCTGCATCTGCTGTCGCAGTACCCGGACTATGTCTTCAACTTCGAGGGCGGTATCAAGTACCAGTGGATGAAGGAGTACTACCCTCACCAGTACGAATTGATCAAGCGTTACATCCGCGAAGGCCGCTGGCACATCACGGGCAGTACGTGGGACGCTACGGACCCGAATATCCCGTCGGCTGAGTCCTTCACGCGCAACATCCTCTACGGACAGCACTTCTACCGCTCGGAGTTCGGCGTCGAGGGTACGGACATCTTCCTTCCGGACTGCTTCGGCTTCGGGTGGACACTTCCCACGATCGCCGCACATTCGGGCCTGATCGGCTTCTCGACGCAGAAACTGATGTGGCGCCACCGGCCGTTCTACGGATCGAGCAAGATTCCGTTCGAGATCGGCCTCTGGCAGGGCATCGACGGCTCTCGGATCATGGCGGTGATGGATGCGCACAACTACACGACCAAATGGCGCTATGAGGACCTGAGCCAGAGCGATTATCTCTCGGGCATCACGTCAAAGAGCCCGATCCGGACGGTCTACCACTACTACGGTACGGGCGATACGGGCGGCGCTCCGACCATCGAGTCGGTTCGTGCCGTCGAGGCGGGCGTGCACGGCGACGGTCCCGTCAAGATCATCAGCGCCACGAGCGACCAGCTGTTCAAGGACTACCTTCCGTACGACGCCCATCCGGAACTTCCGGTCTGGAACGACGAATTGCTGATGGATGTCCACGCCACGGGTTGCTATACGTCGCAGGCTGCGATGAAACTCTACAACCGGCGCAACGAGCTTCTGGCCGACGCTGCGGAGCGTAGCGCCGTGGCCGCGGACTGGCTGGGCGGTGTCTCATACCCGCGCGAACTGCTCACGGAGGCGTGGAAACGGGTCATCTGGCACCAGTTCCACGACGACTTGACGGGTACGAGCATTCCGCGGGCGTATGAGTTTTCGTGGAACGACGAGCTCCTGTCGCTTCAGCAGTTCGCCGGTGTTCTCACGACTTCGGTGGGCAGCGTGACCCGCTCGCTGCGCACGGACGTGAAGGGTACCCCGGTCGTTGTCTACAATGCTGCGGGTTTCCCGGTTCGGAATCTCGTCGAGGCCACGGTGCCGTCGCGCAGTGACCGTGTCACGGTCTACGACGCCCGGGGCGAACGGGTTCCCCATCAGATCCTGGGCTTCGAGAACGGGCTCCTGCACGTGCTTTTCAGCGCGGAGGTTCCCGCTGCGGGCTATGCGGTCTACGAGGTCCGCGGAGGCGGCAGCCGGACCGTCGCCTCGGGGCTGAAGGCGGAGGACCGGACGCTTGAGAACAGCATCTACCGTCTTACGCTCGATGCGAACGGCGACATCTGCTCGATCGAGGACAAGCGCTCCGGCCGCGAACTGGTCGAGAAGGGCAAGTCGATCCGCCTGGCGCTGTTCACCAAAAACGAGTCGTTCAGCTGGCCGGCGTGGGAGATCCTGAAGAAGACGCTCGACGCGGATCCCGAGCCGATCTGCGGCGACGTGAAGATCCGCGTGGCGGAACAGGGCCCGGTACGTGCATCGCTGTGTGTGGAGCGCACGCACGGGGAATCGACCTTCCGGCAGTACATCACGCTGACCGAGGGAGGTCAGGACGACCGCATCGACATTGTGAACGAGGTGGACTGGGCCTCGACGGATGCCCTTCTGAAGGCCGAGTTCCCGCTGAGCGTGTCGAACCCGAAAGCGACGTACGACCTGGGCGTGGGCTCCGTGGCCCGCGGAAACAATACCGATACGGCCTATGAGGTCTACGCGCAGCAGTGGGCTGACCTGACGGCCGAGGACGGCAGCTACGGCGTTTCGGTGCTCAACGACTGCAAGTACGGCTGGGACAAGCCCGACGACCATACGCTTCGACTGACGCTGCTCCACACGCCTTCGACGCGCGGGGGCTACAGCTACCAGAACCGCCAGGACTACGGACACCACATCTTCACCTACTCGATCGTGGGACATGACGGTGATTTCCGCCGCGGGGGCACGGTCCGCAAGGCCGAGGTGCTGAACCAGCCTCTTCGAGCCTTCGTCGCCCCGAAACACCGGGGAACGCTGGGGCGCAGCTTCTCGTTCGTGGAGTCTCTGAACGAGCACGTGGCGCTTCGCGCGCTCAAGCAGGCCGAGGATTCGGAGGACTACGTCGTCCGTTTCTACGAGACCTCGGGCCAGGCACCGCAGCAGGCTGTAGTGCGCTTCGCCGGCGAGATCGTGGAGGCCGAGGAGTTCAATGGCAACGAGGCGCCGATCGGCGGCGCCACGTTCTCGGGCCGGGAGCTTCGCTTCACGGCCGCGCCCTTCTCGATGAAGACCTTCCGCGTGAAGCTCGCCGCCCCGGCACAGACTGTCGCTCCTGCGGCTTGCCGCCCGGTAGCGCTGCCGTACAACCTGAAGACGGCCTCGTACAATCCGTACCGCTCGGATGCCAACTTCGACGGCAAGGGCAACTCGTACGCCGCGGAGCTCTTCCCCTCGAAGATCGAGTACAGGGGCATCGGCTTCGAGTTCGGCAGCCCGGAGGCAGAGAACGGCGTGAAGTGCCGTCGCGATACGATAGCCCTTCCTTCGGGTGACTACGACAAGCTCTACCTGGTCGTGGCCTCGACGCGCCACGACAACCGGGCCGTCTTCACGGTGGACGGCGAGGAGCATGAGGTGCTGGTTCCCTACTACGGCGGTTTCATCGGCCAGTGGGGCCACACGGGCCATACGGAGGGCTACCTGAAGCGTGCGGACGTGCTGTTCTGCGGGACGCACAAGCACGACATGATCGCCAACCGGGATGTACCCTACGAGTTCACCTACCTGTTCTGCACGAGCATCGATATCCCGAAAGGTGCCCGCGAACTTATTCTTCCGGACGACCCGCGCATCGTGGTGTTTGCCGCTACGGTGGCCTCGGATCCCAACAATGCCGTGACGCCGGCGTGCGACCTGCTGCGGGTTTCGCTTCCGGAGAAGGGCGCCGACGAAGGTGAGCAGGCCAACCGGAACCTGGCCTTCGACCGGCTGGTTGTTGCCCGTTCGGGAGAGGTGAGCAGCGAGGAGCGTGCCGAGTGTGCTCTGGACGACAATGCGGAGACGAAGTGGTGCGACGTGAGTGGTGCCCGTCCCAAATATATTACGGTGGATCTGGGCAAGGTTCAGCCGATCCGGGGCTGGTACGTGATGCATGCCGGTCTGGAGTCGCTGGACTACATCACCAAGGAGTACAGCCTGGAGGTTTGCACGACGCCCGACGGGGATTGGCAGCGAGTGGATACGGTCCGGGACAATACCTCCCTGGAGACGGACCGTCTGCTTGCGACGCCCGCCGAGGCACGCTACGTGCGCCTGCTGGTCACCAAACCCGACCAGAGCGAGGGCAACACCACGCGTATTTACGAATTCTCGGTCTATTGATCCGGGTGTAGATTGCCGGTTACGCTGCGGGCGGGGATTCCGAAGGGATCTCCGCCCGCAGTCGTTTTCCGGAGCCTTATTGCAGCTCTCCGTCTGCCGGGGAGGCTGTCAGCCTGTGCTCCGGCCGTTCGGACGCCCCGTTCGCCGCGCGGAATCCCGAGGGGGAGACTCCCGTCCGCCGCAGGAAGAACTTCCCGAAAACCGACTGGTCCGAGAATCCCAGCGTGTCGGCGATCTCCTTGATGTCGAGGTCCGTGCATTCGAGCAGTTTCTTCGCGTCGGCACAGAGCAGTTCGGCAATCTGGTCGCGGACGGTCCGTCCGGTGGTCCGGCGGACGATCCGGGCGAGGTACGTCTCCGAGATGTGTAGTTGCCGCGCGTAGAACCCGATGGTGTGGCATGCCCTGTAGTGCCCGACCAGCAGCCGTTTGAAACTGCGGAATATCTCGTCGGCATGCTTGACGCTGACAGGCCCTTTGCCGTTGGTCCGGCTCACCAGGTCGGTGATCTGGAGCAGCAGCACCCCGCAGAGGTGGCGCAGCATACTCTCTCGACAGGTCCGCACGCTTTGCGGCAGTCGGGCGATGAGTGCGAGGGTTTGCCGGAGCAATCCGGCCTGTCCGGCGTCGAGGTGCAGGAACGGCATGTCGCCGTCGCCGCGCAGCCACGTGAGCTGCTGGTAGAGGGGTTGTCCGTCGGGCAGGCTGTCGAAAAATTTCGGGGCGATGTAGAGCAGGTCCGTATCTCCTGCCGTGCCGCAGGTGTCGATCAGGCCCGTCACTCCGGGCGTCAGCATCAGCAGGTCGTCTTCCGAAAGCTCCGTCCGGTTGCGGGGCCCCGTGAAACGGACCGTACCCCCGTTGCACAGCAGCACGTAGAATCCGTTGCCGATTCGTTCCGGTCCGGTTTCAGCCAATATTCCGTGATCGATTCTGCGGTATTTGAGCCGCTCGTAAGTCTCGTCCGGGTATGGAGTTGTGGTTGCGAGGCGCGGATGGTCCATCAAGTGAGGTTTTTGACGTGCAAAGTTAGTCATTGTTTCGTTTTTGACGAATACGGGTCGTCTTTTCTCGCCGCAAAATCCGAAAAATAGCCCGATCTTCGCACCCTCAAAAGACATATTCATGAATGTATATCTTCTTCGTCGTTATCTGTTGTTCGTCGTTTCGTTGTTTATCAACGCTCTGGGTGTCGCCTTCATTACCCGGGCGTTGCTCGGCACTTCTCCGATTACCAGCGTTACCTATGTGCTGAGTCTCTTCACGTCGCTGACGATGGGCGAGTGGACCATCATTGTCAATGTGGGGTTCGTTTTCCTGGAACTTTTCTTTATGACGCGCAATGACCTGCGCACAGATCTTCGGATCTATCTGCTTCAGATCCCCATTTCGTTCTGTTTCGGTCTGTTCATCGACGGAGCGATGAGCCTGCTTTGGTGGGTTGAGCCGGTTGAATATTTCAGCAAACTGGGATATCTTCTCGTGGGGTGTGTCGTTTTGGCTGTCGGTATTGCGCTGGAGGTCAAGGTAAACGTGGCCATGACCTCGGGCGAGTACTTTGTGCGCGCCATCTCGCGTCGCATCCGTCGCGATTTTGGGTACGTCAAGCTGGGCTTCGACGTGGCGCTGGTCCTGATTGCGTGCGTCCTGTCTCTTGTCTTCATGTCCGTCATCGACGGTGTGCGCGAAGGTACGGTCATCGCTGCGCTCGTCGTAGGCCCCATCGTCCATTTCGTCAGTCCCTTCTACGGGTGTCTCGACCGGTGGATTTTCGAAACCCCGCAACCCGCAACCCCGACGGCGCCTGCCGGACAGCGCCCTGTCGTCATCGCCATCGCCCGCGAGTACGGCAGCGGCGGCCATCTGCTGGGCGAGATGCTCTCGCGTAAATTGGGCATCAAGTTGTATGACAGCGAGTTCATCCGCCTGGCTGCCGAGCGGAGCGGCATCGATGAGGAGTACATCCTGAAGAACGAGCAGTCGATTCCCTCCTTCTGGCTCAAATGTGTCTTTTCGCAAAGCGGAGGCATTACCCCGGAACGCGGCCTTTCGGCCGATGACGTGCTGTTCGTGGCCGAGAGCCGGATCGTGCAGGAGCTTTCCGAACGTGAACCATGTGTGATCGTCGGCCGTTGCGCCGATTTTATCTTGCGCGAATCGCCGCAGGCGATCAAGGTCTTCTGTTATTGCGATGCGTCGTCTGCGCAACAGCGTTGTGTGGAGGAGTACGGCATTCCGGCCGATCGCGCCGAGTCCGAGATCCGGCGGATAAACCACAATCGGATAGCCCACTACGAGTACTATACGGGCGGGAAGTGGGGCGACTGCCACCACTACCACCTGATGATCAATACGGGCTGCATCTCCCTGCGTGAGGCCTCCTCGCTGGTCGAGTCGGTTTACTGGAATCTGGCGATGCATTGATCCTGTACGAAGCCTTCCGAACCTTGTGTGCCAGCTTCGTGAGCGCGTCCCGTTTTTTCGGGCGGGGAGTTGGTAATTGTGAAATTTTTCGTATCTTTGTCCCGCTTTCGAGCGACTGTTTGAGCTGTGGTGTAATGGTAACACAGCAGATTTTGGTTCTGTCGTTCTGGGTTCGAGTCCCGGCAGCTCAACACAAAGAGGGGCTATTTCCTGCAGGAAATAGCCCCTCTTTGCTTTTCGGTCCGTAAACTGTGTTTACTTTTCCTTCCGGGGTTTGCGGTGCGAGACGATTGCTGCGATCCACAGCAGGACGATGGCGCCGATGACGGCCGTAGCCAGGCTTCCCAGCGTCCCGACCGCTACCAGTCCGAACAGCGAGAGCAGCCACCCGCCCAGAACGCCGCCGATGAGTCCGACAATCAGATTGACAACGAGTCCCGACCCGTTTCCCTTGACGATCAGGTTGGCGATCCATCCGGCTGCCAGCCCGATCAGCAGATACCATAAGAAATACATAGCCTTTCGTTTTTTTGAACGAAAGGCCGGGAGCAAATATCGTTCCGAACGCTATTCGCAGGCTTTTTTCAGCGCCTTGGCCAGCTGGTCGGGGCATGACGTGCCCTTCCCGCGGCAGTCGATGCCCTCGAGCCGGGCGATCACCTCCCGTACCTGCATGCCGCGCACCAGCGCAGCGATGCCCTGCGTGTTTCCGTGGCAGCCGCCCGTGAAGGCGACGCTGCGGATCGTATCCTGGTCGATTTCGATGTCGATCTGCCGCGAGCAGGTGCCCGAGCAGATGTGCGTGATTTTCCGTGTCATCCGTTCGTGTGTGTTTGGGTTGTTCTTCCCGGAACCTTCCGGTCCGGTCTCCCGGGGGCGATCCCGGGCTGTATCCTATTCCGCCTTCGGGGCGAGAAAAAGAGCCGCAACAGGAAGTTGCGGCTCTGTCCGTTGCGGCTTCCGCCTCCGCGGCTACTGGCGCTGCAGATCCGTATTGTCGGCCACGACCATGTTCTTGTCGATGCGGAGCGTGACGTTTCCGTCCACCTCGATGAGCAGTGTCGTCTCCTTCACCTCCTTGACCGTTCCGTAGATACCGCCGGCGGTGATGATCTTGTCTCCCTTCTTGAGTCCGTCGCGGAAGGCCTGCATCTGCTTGCGGCGCTTGGCCTCGGGACGCCACATGAAGAGCCACAGCACGAGCACCATCAGAGCGATCATGATGATGAAGCTGTACTGCTGCATGAAACTGGGTTGCGGCTGGCCCTGGGTGGCGGGCATAGCCTGAAGAAAATCGATCATAGTCTATTCGTTTTTAAGTGTTTTTTCGGTTTGGTCGGACAAATATACGAAATATTGTCGAATAAGCAAGTCCTACCGGACATCGGCCTCGACAAACAGACGCAGCGGCCTTGCGGCTCCGGCAAACCGGAGATCCACCGTCTTGAGCTGCCATCCGTATTCGCCCCGCGAGTCGAACGTCATCTCGACCTGCCTGGCCTCGCCCGGGGCGATCGGTTCCTTGCTGAATGTCAGCGAAGTGCATCCGCAACTGCGGGTGTAGGAGGTGATGGCTGCGGGCCGTTCCGATGCGTTTTCGATCCAGAAGCGGAGCACGGCTATTTCGCCCGATCCGAGCTTCCCGAACCGGATCGTGTCCGTAGCCCCCTTGTCGAAAAAAGGACCGTCGAGCACGATGCTCCGGCCCTTGTGTTCCTTCCGGGGAGTCTGTCTGCCGCACGATGCGAGCGTTGCGGCAAGCAGCAGGACGAAGGTTGCCGCGCGCATCAGATCAGGCCTCGCCCGGCTTTTTTGATGCGCCCCTCGGACGTCAGCGCCTCGACGATCTTGTCCAGCACGCCGTTGATGAACGTGCTGCTTCCGGGCGTGGAGTAGTACTTCGAAATCTCGATCCACTCGTCGAGGGTCACCTTCACCGGGATCGACGGGAACGAGGTCAGCTCGGCGATGGCCGTCCCGATGATCAGGTTGTCCATGAAGACGATGCGCTCGACGTCCCAGTTCGAGGTGAAACGCTCGATGTAGTCCTGGTAGGTGTCGTAGTTGATGAGCGCCTTTTCGAAGAGGGTCTTGACGAATGCGGGGTCCTCTTCGCTCTTGAACTTCGAGGGCACCTTCAGCTCGGTGTGCGAGGGGCGGAGGTTCGAGAGCGTGCGCAGGATCATCAGGATGATGTAGGGCAGGTCGTCGCACCAGAGCACCGACATCTCCTCGAGCACGTCGTCGAGTGCCTCGCAGTTCTGCAGCTCCTTGAAAAACTCCTCGAGCAGCCGGCGGTCGTCATCGAACGAACGCTCCGGGCGCGCCATGTACTCCTTGTAGTATTCGCTCTCCGAAAGCTGCGTGAAGAGTGTGCGGATCAACTCCGGATATTGCGACCAACCGAGTTTGCGGGCTGCCACATGGTCGTTCACGGCGTCGCTGTTGGCGATCGTGCGGATCACGGCGTTGTCCACGAATTTCGTGTTGGGGTTCAGGTCCTCGGGCGTGGGCAGTTTCTTCTGTTTGGCCAGCTCCTGACGCTGCTCGGCATACCGGGCGAGCTCGACGGGGAGCGTGATGATCTGGAAATAGAGGTCGTAGGCCTTGTCTACGGAGGCCATCAGGTTTTTTTCCGAGGCGATCATGTTGTCGGCGCCGGACTTGAGGTGTGCGAAAAGCGCCTTCACGACCTTGATTCGGAGTAATCTTCTGCTCAACATATCCTAATAGAACGATTTTACGGCCGCAAAGATAGTGCAAGCGGTCGTGAAAACCAAAGGGAAAACGATTTTTCGATGCCGTCCGCCCCGCAGCCCGGCGGTTGCGGCCTTTGGCTCCCCCGCCGGGCGCCTCCTCCGGCTTGCCGTGCACCTCCTCCGGCTACACCTCCTGGACAATGTGCGAGAATTCGGCGGACGGTGTGGGCGAAACCGGGATAAATTGCGTATCTTTGCCCCGTATGGAACACATGGAGGAGAAACAGCCCTACGACGTTATCGTCGTCGGAGCGGGTGCCGCGGGCATGATGGCCGCGGGAACGGCTGCGCGTGCCGGGCGCCGCGTCCTGCTGATCGAAAAGATGGAGAAGTCGGGCCGCAAGGTCCGCATCACGGGCAAGGGTCGCTGCAACGTGACCAACGCCCGGCCGGCCGAGGAGTTCGCCTCGCAGGTGCGGACCAATGCGGAGTTCTTCGCCCCGGCCTTCGCGGAGTTCAACAACCGGGCGACGATCCGTTTCTTCGAGCGTCAGGGCGTGAAGCTCGACATCGAGCGCGGCGAGCGGGTCTTTCCGCACAGCGGCAAGGCGTGGGACATCGCCAACGCACTGCTCGACTATTGCGTGGAGAACGGCGTGAAGATCCTCTACGACACGCGTGTGACGGGAATCCTGACCCTTGGCGACCGCGTCTTCGGGGTCCGTTACCGCAACAAGCGGGGCTTCGAGCGCAAGGAGGAGTGTGCACAGGTGATCCTGGCTACGGGCGGCGTCTCCTATCCCGGGACCGGATCGACGGGCGACGGCTATGCCTTCGCCTCGGATCTGGGCCATACGATTGAGCCGCTGCGACCGTCGCTGACCCCGCTCGTTACCTCGCACCCGCGGATGAGCCGTCTCTCCCGGCTGTTGCTGCGCAACGTCCGTGCGACGCTCTGGGTCGATGACGGGCCCGTCCGCGAGGAGTTCGGCGAGCTGGGCTTCTCCGAACGCGGCATCGAGGGGGCCGTGGCCCTGCGCATGAGCCGCGATGCGGTCGATGCCCTGATCGACGGGCGACGGGTCAAGCTGGTCGTCGATCTGAAACCGGCGCTTACGGAACAGGTGCTGCGCGACCGCATTGCCCGCGAGCTGGCCGAGATGCAGCCGACGGAGTTCTTCTCCGAACTGCTCCGCAAACTGCTGCCCGCACCGCTGGTGCTGCCGCTGGCCGCGGAGATTGACATCCCCTCGAAACAGTATGTCTCGAAACTCACCGAGACCGAGATCACGCGCCTGATCCGCACGCTCAAGGGACTGACCCTTCCGGTGACCGATTATGCCCCCTTCGAGTATGCCGTGACGACGGCTGGCGGGGTCCGCTGTTCGGAGGTCAATCCCCGAACGATGGAGTCGCTCAAGGTGCGCGGACTCTACTTTGCGGGCGAGGTGCTCGACCTCGACGCCAATACGGGCGGCTACAACCTCCAGATCGCCTTCTCTACGGGGCGGCTGGCGGGTCAGTTGAAAAAGTGAAACCGTGCAGGCGATGAAACTCGGCAGACAACCCCTCGGCCTTCGCATCTACGGACGGATGGCCGAACTGCGCAACCGCCTTTCGCGGGCGCGTTACTTCCGGGGCCACGGCGTCCATTCGCCCTTTGTCTACGATCTGGTGCGTCAGGTCTTCATGCGTGACAGCCTGCTTCCGGGGCCGCGCGACCTTCACGATGCGTTGCTTGCTCGCGGCGTCAGCCGGCGGCGGGCCATACAGTTGCAGAACCTGGCCATCCACTGCGGCTATGCCACCTTCTGCCTGGACGGCGCCGATGCCGACCTGTGCCTCCTGACGCGCGACCTGCCGCGTCCGGAGACCCTCGCGCTGGTGCGCACGGCCTCCGCTGCGGGGCATACCGTAGCCGTGCTTTCACCCTATGAAGGGCGCGAGCGGCAGGCTCTTTGCATGCAGCTGGTTGCCTCGCATCGCTCCACGACGGTCGATAACCGGGGCTATCTGCTGCTGTTCAACAACTATTTACCGAAACAACATTTCCGGATATGAAAGTATATACGAAGACGGGTGACAAGGGCATGACCTCGCTCATCGGCGGCGAACGCGTGTTCAAGACCGACGAACGGGTCGAGGCTTACGGTACGGTGGACGAACTGGGCGCCTTCGTGGCGCTGTTGTCCGACAAGTTGCGGGGCGATGCCTCGCTTGGGGAGACGGTTGCGGACCTGAACCGCATCCTCTCGCGGCTGATGACCGTCGAGGCGCTGCTGGCTACCGGCGATTCGGGTCGCGACAAGGTGGCACCTCTGGATCCTGCGAACATCGAGTGGCTCGAGAGTCGGATCGACGCCATGCAGGCGGCGCTGCCCCCGATCGACAAGTTTACGATCCCGGGCGGTCACGAGGCGGTCTCGATGTGCCATGTCTGCCGCACGGTGTGCCGGCGTGCCGAGCGTGCGGCGCTGCGCGCCGACGCGCTGCATGCTGTCGATTCTTCGGTGCTCGTGTGGCTCAACCGCCTTTCGGACTACTTCTACGTGCTGGGACGCAGCCTGACGGCGCATTTCGACGTGCAGGAGACGCTCTGGATTCCCTGACGGGAATGCATGTCGTTCCGCCGGCAGCAAGAAAAATCCCGGTCCGAAACTCTCGGACCGGGATTTTCCCTTTCCTTTGGCGCTGTCGCACCACAACGGTCATTCGTTGTGGAAGCGCGACATCGGATAGATGTTCACCGGATAGCTTGCCTTGTTCTCGATGTTCATTACCAGAGCGGGCTCCTCGCCGCTGCAATCGTATACGAGCACGTTGCCGTTGGCGATGATCGCCTCTCCCAGGTCGTCCGATACGGAGACGTAGAGGAGGTTCTTTTTCGGGTCAGCCACGACGTTGCAGGTGATGTACTGTGCGTTCGGAACGTCGTTCTTCACCTGGATGTACTCCTCGACTTTCCACGTCTTGAGCGACACGCGGCTGACGGTCAGCGTGCCGGCCGAGAAGTAGAGGTAGTCTCCGGCCAGGGTGACGCCCGACGTGTTCATGAACTCGGCCGATATGTCGGCCTTGATCTGTTTCTCGAGGGTGACGGTCCAGGAGTCGGTATCGACGAACGTCAGGAAACTCTTCGTCTCGCCAGAACGTCCGCAGGTGGCTACGACGATTTCGTGGTCACCCGTGCGGCAGATTCCGCTGATGAACCCGCCCGAGAGATCGAGCGTCCGCGTCACTTCACTCTTCCCTTTGGTAAATTCAAAGAGTTTCGTGGAGGACCAGAATCCGCCTCCGCCGCAATAGAACTTGTCGCCGATGACAACCATGCTGCGTGTGGCGACGACCGATTCGATCGTGGCCCCGCTGTTGCCGAAATGGTACGATCCCTCGACGATGGTCATCTCTCCCGTCGTGGCGTCGAGCCGGAACATGGCCTTGGAGTCGGACAGGTAGATGTTGTGCTCGTCGAGAACCGTGATGTTCTCCAGTGGGGTAATCAGCGGCAGCATCTCGTTTTCGTCCGTCGAACCTTCGGGGCGGGGATACTTCAGATCCTCTAACTTGAACGTCTTCTCCTTCTGGAATGTCTCGGCATCGACGATCACCAGCGTGCCGTCGCCGGCTTCGCCCGAACCCATGTCGGGAACTGTGGCGTTATCGCTCAATATGTAGATCTTGCCTCCGTACATGCTGAGATCCTGCGACGTGTTGCCCACGGCCGAACCGTTCACCTTGCCGTAGACGTCCTCCTCGACCGTACCGTCCGGGGCGATCCAGGTAACCGTACCGTTTTCCATGCGCGGAGCCCCCTGGTTGAGAAGCAACACGCCGTCGGGATCGGCATATCCGCCGACTGCCTCAATGGGCGGGTTCGAACCCCCGTTTCCTCCGCTGTTGCCGTTCCCTCCGTTGTCATCGTCGCTTTCCGACGAGCATCCGGCCGCTGCCACTGCCGCACACAGGGTAAAAAGAAGATTGATCCATTTGTAGTTCATTTCCGTACTTTGTTTTCAGGGTTTTGAAATCAGTTTTTCTCCGGGAAAAAGAATCCGGCCGGGAAGTTGGTGTAGTTCTCGTACTTGACAGCCGGAGCCTCCGTCGAGGTGCTGAAATCAAAGCCCCAGATCTGGTTTTGTCCGTAGTTTGCGAACGACTTGAGTGTATTGATGTAGACGCGGCCCGTTACGGGATGTACTCCCAGTCCGTTGTATTGGAGGCCTGCATTCTTGTCCAGGGCGGATACATCGACCATCCACTCTTCGGCGCTTACCGGATCACCTTCCTCGTTCGTATCGTCCCCCTTGTCGTCGTCGAAGGCCAGGTGGTAGATCGTCATGTTGTCGGCATAGTAGATGTCGTTGCCGCGGGCCGCGAAAGCCACACCGCTCGATCCGGTGCTGACCTTGACTCCAAGCAGGTGCTGTTTGATCTCCTTGGTCGTCGGGTCGAACTTGCCGATTGCGGGTTTTCCGAACCCGAACGTCATGATCCAGATCTTGCCGTCGTCCGACTTCTGGATGCCCAGTACCTCGTTGATGTCGTAGGTTACGCTCCACGGCAGCGAAATGGAATTCACTGCATCGCTTTCGGTCGAAATCTCGAGGATCTTGCTCATGAGACCGGATTTATAGGTGTATACCTTTCCGTTCATCGTTACGAACTGACTTTTCGGGGCTCCGTCAGATCCTTCGACGAAGGTCAGCGTCCCGGTTGTGCTGTCGAGGCGGTAGACACCGGCGTTGTCGCGGATGTAGATGTGCTGCTCGTCGAGTACAGCCACATGCGACGGCCAGTTGAGTTCGGAAAGCTCCTCCCGGGTGAAAGCGGCGGTTTTTTTGAGCGTTTTGGCATCCATCACTACGAGCATGCCGTCGTTCTCGAACGTTGCACCTACGGCGTTTCCTTCACCGTTCTGCGAGATGACATAGATCATGCCGTCGCAGAAGGCCATGTCCTGAGCTACGTTGCCCAACTCCGTCCCGTTCACCGTCTTGTATGCGTCGTCGATGACATAGCCTTCGGGCGAGATCCAGGTCAGCGAACCATTCTCGGTGGTCATGTTGCCTTCGTTGAGTACGAACGTGCCGTTCGGGTCGTCGAAGGCGTTCAGGCAGTAGAGCTCCACGTCCTGCGAGATTTTCTGTGTCCCGCTTCCCGTGGCGGTAACCGTCAGCGTCGCCTTCGTCGCGGCGTCGTCCGTTGCGGAGAGGACGATCCGGCTGTCGGCTTCGCGCACCTCGGCGCTCCAGCCCTCGGACAGCGCCTCTACGCTGATCGAGGTTGCATTTTCAGCGGCATATGTCATCTCGACCGTTTTGCCGGGAACGACGAATACCGGAGATTCGGTTCCGGCGTCGCTGCCCGTAGAGAGTTCGAATTTCAGAGAGGGGACCTCTTCGTTTTCCTTGCTGCAGCTGCCGGTCGTCAGGGTTGCGGCCAACAGCAGCAGGCTCCAGATGGATCTTGTGTTCATGAAAAAATAGTGTGATAGTTAGGGAATTTTACTGCTTGATGGTGTTGCTTTCGATCCGAACCCCGGTCAGGTGCAGGTCCACGACGCCCATAATCTCCGTCGAGCACTCTCCGAGCCATCCGTTTTCCTGGTTCACGCCCGTGTGAATGCGGATGAAGTCCACGCCGGAAAGGTTTGCCGGCTGACCGTCGGCGCCTACCGCCCAGTCGATATCGATGGCCGAGCGGTCGTTGGTGTTGGGCTCGTTGTCGGCATATCCGTATGCGAACTTGTAGAGGGCGAAGTTGTTTCCGACTCCGCTCAGATCGATCCCGTTCTGGGGCAGCCGTGTGCCGCTGAACGAGATCCGGTCTTCCTTGATCCACTGCGGGTAGTAGGACTGGAGGTGGGTCGGGTTCATGGACCGGTAGCCGCTCTCACCCTGGTTGTCCTCCCAGCGGATATACTCCTCGGTCGGCTTTCCGGGCTCGGTTGTGGGACGGTAGTAGGTAATCTCGTAATCGTGGATGGTCTGCACGTCGTTGCCGGCCTCCCGGGCCTGCTCGATCCACGATTCGCTGCCTTCGCTGTAGGAGCTCCCGGCGATCTCGTACCATTCGTCGTCGGGCAGGCCGTTCCCGTTGGCGTCGAAGGAGACCTCGATGACTCCAGGCTCGCTGCTACCGTATTCCGACTGCCCGTTGGCATAGAATGCATTGCCCTGTACGCGGAAGTCGCACAGCCCGGCCTTGTTCTCGATCGTGTGGTCGAACCCGACGACGATGTAGCCGCCGAATCCGCCGAGGGATACCATTCCCTGGTTGTTGTTGCCGATCGCTTCGAGCGCCTTGCGGTTCATCGTCTCCTGCGTGTCTCCCTCCTCGTATTCGGGAAGCTCATTGACGAACTGACCCACTGCGGGACGGTAGTCGAATACCTGGGTGACATAAGGCGTGGCTTTACCTCCGGGAGGTGTTTCGGGGCCGTCGTTGCCCTCGCTGCAGGCGGCAGAGCCTCCGGCGGCGAGGAGAGCCGCCAGGGCGGCGGGTTTCCATTCGATCCGTGCGAAATGTTTCATGACAGTAGCAATTGTTTGTTTATTGGTTGTTATTCTGCGTGCTAATAGTAGTATGGCTCGGACGAGAAGGCGATGTGCGCAGGAATGTCGCCCGTGCGGACCTTCCATTTGAGTGTACCCTCGGGTGTGAAGCAGTAGAGGTATCCGGGCGTCACGTAGTTCGTGGCGTCGCATACGAAGATCTCCTTGGTCTCGGGATTGACGGCCAGGCCGTAGGGCAGCGAGATCTCCTTCTCGGTGCCGTCTGTGATGAAGTTATGCGAAACGATGCGCTGTTCGGCCGTATCGTATACGGCATAGGAGACCTCGTTGCTGCTCGACGTGTAGCTCCACTCGGTGCTGATCGTGTAGAGCCGGTCGTCGTCGATGCACATCTCGCTGGCTGCGATGCCGAGGTTGCCGATGACCTTCTCCGTGGCCGCGTCGATCACGTAGATGTCCGATCCCGTGCCGTAGTAGTCGCCGCGCGAGCTGACGTAGATGCGGCCGTAGCGGTCCAGCTCCATGCGGTGGAGGTTGATTGCCACATCGATCGTATTGACGACCTCCAGCGATTCGAGGTCCACCACCGACACCGTGCGGTCGTAGTTCGGGAAGCGGTATCCCCCCGAGTTGGCCACATAGAGCCGGCCGCCCGTGATGACCATCTCTTCGGGCTGGTAGCCGACAACTACCTCGCGCGTGATCGTGAGGCTTTCGGTGTCGATCTCGACGACCTTGCCCGGCCGCGCTTCGGGGTCGATCTGCACGGGGCCGGCATAGGAGCTGACGTAAGCCCGGTCGCCTTCGAAGACGATGTATCGGCAGTTTGGTATCGAGATGCTGCCGATGTGCTCGGCCGTATGTACATCCATGACCTCCACGAGGTTCGAGCAGTTCACCACCACATAGAGCCGGTCCTTGTGGATGGCGATGTCGTTCCCCACGTCGCCCAGCTCCTTCACCACGTCGGGGTTGCGCTCCGGGTAGATGTTGCGCTGGTAACCGCCCGTGCGGGCATTGAAGTGGTCGATCGTGCACTTGTTGCTGCCCATGTTGCCCTCGTTCACGAGGAAGAAACCCTCGATCCGTTCGGGCGAGGTCGGCGAGGTGACGTATTCGGCCTCGGAGCGGATCATCGGTATCTCCTTGCGGCATCCGGCCATCGGCAGCAGGGCGGCCAGGGCCGTCGCGGCGACCGCCCGGTGCAGGTATCTGCGGAGTTGGTGGATCGGCATCGTCTTTTTATTTAAAAGGTATATTGTATGATCAGTTTGAAGTTGGTGCCGGGCATGGGGTAGCATGCGACGACCTCATACTGCTGGTTGAGCAGGTTGTTCACCTCGAGAGTCGTCTTCAGGTCGCCCTTCCCCACATGCCACCCTTTGGCCAGCGAGAAGTCGCTCGTGTACCACGGCAGCTGGTAGTTGTAGGGGATGTTGGCCTGCGACGAATAGCGCTCGCCGGTGTATATGAAGCTGTAGCTCACCTCCCAGCTCCGCCATGCGGCGTTGAGCACGGCCGAGCCGCTGTGCCAGGGGATGTAGGGGATCTGTCCGCCGTAGAATTCGCTCGAGGGGTCGGTGAAGTCCTGCGCCTGCTGGTAGGTGTAGTTCAGCCGCGCGGTCAGCGAGAAGTCGCGCCCGACGGCCCATCCGGTCTGCACGGCGGCATCCACGCCGCGGATCTCGACGTTGCCCAGATTGACCATCGTCCAGCGGAAGAAGTTCGACGTCGGGGTTGCCACGATCTTGTTGTCCACCTGGTTGTAGTAGACGTCGGCCTGCAGCTCGAGCGACCGCAGCCACGTATGCTCGAAGGTCCGCGAGTAGGTGATGCCCACGTCGTACTGCGTGGTGAACTCCGGGTCGAGATCGACATTCCCGACGAACGTGTAGTAGAGGTCGTTGAGCGTCGGCATGCGGAAGATCCGCTTGTAGAAGGCGCGGATGTTGATCCCTGCCCGTTCGAAGGGCCTCCACGAGAGGAAGACGGCCGGTGTGAGCTTCCGCTTGTCCGACATCCGGTCGCCCTTCGTGCGGTCGTGCACGAGGGTCCCGAGCAGGCTGGCCTGGATCTCCACGCGGTCGAAGCGCATGGCCGTGGCCGCGGCTGCGAGCAGGGTGTGGCGCCGCGGGTAGACGAAGTCGCGCAGGTCGGCGTTGAGCAGGTTGAACTGCCAGTCGGCCGAGAGGTTCACCTCCCACCACGGGAAGATCGTGAAGCGGTTGGCCGCCGAGAGGTAGGCCTCCTGCTGGTAGTAGTGGTTGTTGGTGTACATCAGCGACTCGTCCTTGTTCGGGTCGGCCAGGTAGTGGAGGTAGTCGTAGGCGTACTTGGCATTCACCAGCAGGCTGTACCACGGCTTGAAGTCTTTCTTGAAAGATCCCTGCGCGAAGAAGTTGGTGTCCCACTGGCGGTCTTCGTGCGAGAACTTGTTGCGCACGATGGCCCCCGGGTATCCGCGCTCGGAGTTGTAGAAGTAGACCTTTGCGCGCCAGTATCCCTGTTCTACACGCCCGAAGAGCCCTCCCTCGACACGCAGCGCATTGAGGTCGCCGTTGTGCGGCGCACGGCCGTGGTGTCATACCCCTCCTGCATGCGGTAGGTGAACTTGTAGCGCCCCGTCGAGTAGAGGTATTCGGCGCTGAGCGAACTGCTTACGCGCTCCGAAAGACGCTGTTCCCAGAGCAGGGCGGGATTGGCCAGCCCGAACGACCCGGTCTTCATGGTGGCCTTCACGTGGTGGGTCTCCCCCTCGTCGAAACGGGGTGTGCGGGTCTGCAGGTAGATCGAACCCGACGATCCGAAGTCCTTTGCCGGCTGGAATACGGCGCTCTTCTGCCCGTTGTAGAGCGTTACGGCCTCCATGTTGTCGAGCGAGAAGCGCCCCAGATCGACCGTTCCGTTCTGGGCGTTCCCCAGTTCGATGCCGTCGTAGAAGACCCCGACATGGTTCGTGCCCATGCTCCGGATATTGACCGTCTTCAGTCCGCCGACCCCGCCGTAGTCCTTGATCTGGATTCCGGAGAAGTAGCGCAGGGCGTCGGCCACGTTGTGCGACGAGAGCTTGTGGAGCTGCTCGCCCGAGAGCTCCTGTACGGGGATGACCTCCTTGCGGACGACATGCCCCGTCACGACGACCTCCTCGACCTGCTGGAGGCTGTCGAGCCGGCTCTGTCCGGCCGCCGGACATGCGAGAGCCACGCATGCCGCAAGGGCGGCAAATAGCGATGAAATATGGTTTCTGTCAAACATTCTCTTCATTCGGCCGTCCTGTCCACGGGCTCGACCAAAAGCAAAATTCGATGGCAGGTCTTCTGACTGACTCCCCATCCGGAACCTTCCCGATCCTTCGATCAGTGGTGCGGACTTCCGAATGGTTGGCGGAGCTTCACAGCAGCGGGACTGTCCGGGACTCTCACCCGGTTCCCTTTTAATCCATGGGGCCGGAACGACCCTACAGGAACCAATCGGCCGCAAAGATACGCTTTTTTTCGGGAAACAGCCATATTTTCCGTTTAATTTCTTTCCTGCGCCCCGTACGGCCTTCGTTCCGGCCGCTCTTCACCGCCCGTTCCGGGCCTCCGTATGGGGGCCTGTTCGGCGCCTTGCGGGCGGTTCGCGGCAAAAGCGTCGCCCGAATGATTGATTATTCGCTGAAAATCGCTAAATTTGCACGCTAAACTTATTTGATCGGACATGAATATCGAAACCTTTATTTCGGAAGCGGTCCGCCGTTCGGTGGAGGCGCTTTACGGCCCGCTCGGCGACGAGCAGTTGCAGATTCAGAAGACCCGCCGGGAGTTCGAGGGCGATTACACGCTCGTGACCTTTCCGCTGCTGCGACGAAGCCGCAAGTCGCCCGAGGCCACCGCGACCGAGATAGGCGAATACATGCGGGCGAACATTCCGCAGATCGCGTCGTTCAACGTCATCAAGGGCTTTCTGAACCTCTCGCTCGACAGCTCGTTCTGGGGCGAGCGCTTCGCCGAGATCGCTGCCGATGCCAGCTACGGCGAGGCTCCGGCCACGGGGCGCACGATCATGATCGAGTATTCGTCTCCCAATACGAACAAGCCGCTGCACCTGGGCCACATCCGCAATAACCTGCTGGGTTACTCCGTGGCGCAGATCCTCAAGGCCAACGGCCACACGGTCATCAAGGCCAACCTGGTCAATGACCGCGGCATCCACATCTGCAAGTCGATGCTGGCATGGAAGCTCTACGGCGGCGGCGAGACGCCCGCCTCGTCGGGCATGAAGGGCGACCACCTGGTGGGCAAGTACTACGTCGAGTTCGACAAGCACTACAAGGCCCAGATTAAGGAGCTTATGGCCCAGGGCCAGAGCGAGGAGGAGGCCAAGAAGCATGCGCCGATCATGCTCCAGGCGCAGGAGATGCTGCGCAAGTGGGAGGCGAAGGACCCGGAGGTCTACGCGCTCTGGGAGACGATGAACGGCTGGGTCTACGAGGGCTTCGATGTCACGTACAAGGCGCTGGGCGTCGATTTCGACAAGGTCTACTACGAGTCGCAGACCTATCTGCTGGGTAAGTCGCTCGTCGAGGAGGGGCTCCGCAAGGGGGTCTTCTACCGCCGCGACGACAACTCGGTGTGGATCGACCTGACGGGCGACGGCCTCGACGAGAAGCTGCTGCTGCGCGGCGACGGTACGTCGGTCTACATGACGCAGGACCTCGGCACGGCCTACCGCCGTTTCGAGGACAACCGCCTCGACGACATGATCTATGTCGTGGGCAACGAGCAGAACTACCATTTCCAGGTACTGAAACTCGTGCTCAAGAAACTGGGCTACGCCGAGTGGAGCGACCACATCACGCACCTTTCGTATGGCATGGTCGAGCTCCCCGAGGGCAAGATGAAGTCGCGCGAGGGCACGGTGGTCGATGCCGATGACCTGATTGCCGATATGGTGCAGACCGCCCGCGAGATGTCGGCCGAGCTGGGCAAGCTCGACGGCTGCACGGAAGAGGAGGCCGAGGCCGTCTCGACGATGGTGGGTCTCGGTGCGCTCAAGTACTTCATCCTGAAGGTCGATCCCAAGAAGACGATGCTCTTTGACCCGCGCGAGTCGATCGACTTCAACGGCAACACGGGCCCCTTCATCCAATATACTCACGCGCGCATCTGCTCCGTGCTGCGCAAGGCCGCCGAGGCCGGCATCGACTTCTCGGCCGTACCGGAAGGGGTTGCCTACCTGCCCGAGGAGATCGCTTTGGTCAAGTCGCTGACGGAGTATCCCGCCGTCGTAAAGTCTGCGGGCGACAACTTCGCGCCTTCGATCATCGGCGCCTACGTCTACGAACTGGCCAAGAGCTTCAACGGCTACTACCACGACCATTCGATCCTGCGCGAGGAGGATGCCGCCGTCCGCACGATGCGCCTGCAGCTGGCGCAGCAGGTGGCCCGGGTCATCCGCCGCGGTATGGCGCTGCTGGGTATCGACGTCCCCGAGCGGATGTAGCCTGTGGAATTTGGTAATCCGAAAGGATTTATTATCTTTGTCGAAACAAATTTTTAAACGATAAACGAAATGGCAAATTTACGAGTCCTGAAAAAGGAGATCGACTACTGCCTCGAAGAGGTCGTATTCGACTGCGATATGGCGATCTGCTTCCAGCCGTCGAAGGAGCAGGAGATCTTTGCAGTGATGCAGGAGGCCGTTGCCTTGCGCAACACGCTCTTCTCCAAGGCGATGAATCCGGCCGAGCCGCACAACCGCTCGCTCGTGCGCAAGCACTATGCAGCCCTGCGCGCCGAGATGGACGCCGAGTTCGGCAAGCTCTTCGAGAAGCTGAGCGCCATCAACGGCGAGAAGAAGTAATCCCCTTTGAGCCGTTCCCGTCTTCGTCTTTCGGACCGGACCCGGTCGGTGTGCCGACGGCAGGGTAGTGCTCCCTGCGGCGGCAGACGCCGTGCTGGGAGAGGGCAGGGCGGGGCCGGACAGAAAAAAAACGACGCAGGATCTTCGGATCCCTGCGTCGTTTTCGTTTGGTTATCCCGGCATCGGGCGGTTCCGGCCCCAGAAAAGGCCGTTCGCATGGTGGTCAGAACGCCCTCCCCTTGAAGACGCGCGACTCCTCGGCCGGTATCAGTATGCCGTTGAGCGTAATCCGGTTCGAGTTGAAGTTGGGATTTACCGTCACCGATGCGCGGTTCGACCCTTTGGCCATCGAGATGGTCACCATGGCCGAGATTCCGTTGCCGAGGACGTTCATCGTGAAGTAGGTGTTTCCGCGTTTGTCGGTCTTCAGCTTGATGTCCGACGCGCGGCCCTCGACCGTGACGCCTCCTACACCGTTCGGCCCGCCGCCGTTGAACGGTGCCACCTGCACGACGGTCTTGTCGTCGTGCATCGAGATGAAGTTCGTCGATGACGACACGAATGCACTCTGCCCGCGTTTGAAGACCAGCTGGTCGGCCTCGACCACGAACTCGAGGTTCTCGAGCGCCTGTACGGCTTTCGCATAGTCGATCGAGTCCTGGATCTCCTCCAGCCGTTTGTCTGTCTTGCGCTGCTCCGCAGCCTGCTGTTGGGATTTCGGGATGATGCGCTTCTCGGTTTGTGCCTGGGCCGACCATCCTGCGGCCAGCGCCAGTATCAGAAACAATGACCTGATCATAATACCTCCGTTTTTTGATTGATACCCGGACCGCAGCAACAATCCTTCCACAGATCACCGGATCGCTGCCCGGATTCCGTCTCTGTCAGATAAACGGTCGGCACCGTGCCGTTATTGCGTTTTCATGCCGGAAACCGCCTTCCGTGAGGCGTCACTCCTCGTCGCAACACCCGTCTCCGGGGTGGTGCTCCAGCACGGTGTGTGGGATGTGGCCGTGCGAGAGGAGCTGGATCGGGCAGTCATAGTTGCGCAGCTGCTCCTCGGTGAGGATGTTCGACCGGTGGCGGTGCACCCGGCGGTTCACGCAGACGATCTCCTTGACGACGCTGGTGATGGTCCCGATGTCGTGCGAGACGACGACGATCGCCATGCGGTCGTTCAGCGTGCGGAGCGTGTTGTAGAGCTCCTTTTCGAAGCGGTTGTCCACGAAGTTCGTGGGCTCGTCGAGGATCAGCAGCTTCGGATCGGAGATCACCGCGCGGCAGAGCAGGGCGCGCTGAAGCTGCCCGCCCGATACTTCGCCCACGGGGTGGCGGGCCGTTTCGGCGATTCCCGAAGCCTCGAGCAGACCGAGAGCCTTGTTCCGGTCGGCTTTCGTGTAGCGCGAGCGGAACCCGCGGCGTCCCTGCAGCCCGGAGAGCACGATCTCGAGGATCGAGATCGGGAATGCGCGGTCGAATTCCGACAGCTGGGGCATGTAGCCGATCAGCCGCTCCTCGCCGCGGAAGAGCTCCGGCGAGAGGACGATTTCGCCCGTGTAGGGCACCGTTCCGAGTATGGCCTTCACGAGGGTTGTCTTGCCGCCTCCGTTGGGGCCGATGACTCCGAGAAAGTCCCTGTCATCGATCTGCAGATCGACATCCCGGAGTGCTTCGCAGCCGTCGTATGCGACGCTGACGTGGTGGAGTGAAACGAGGGTCATGGCCGGACGATCGAATCGGTTATTGCATCGATGTTGGCGATCACATCCTCCCGGAGCGGATCGATCTCCACATAGTCGGCATCGATGTCGCGGGCGATGACCTCGACGACCGATGCCGGGAACTGGTTCTGGTAGAAGATCCTGCGTATCCCGTCGCGGCGGGCCTGGCGGATGAGCTCCGTGAGCCGGCGTGCCGAGGGCTCCTTGCCGTCGGCCTCGATGGCCTCCTGGCGGATGCCGTAGTCGCGGGCGTAGTAGGTCAGGGCAGGGTGGTAGATGATGAAATAGTCCACTCCGCTCTTCCCGATCTTCGCGGCCGTGCGCCGGTCGAGTTCGCGCAGCTGCTCCTGCAGCCTCTCGTGGTTGAACGTGTATTTCGTCGAGTCGGGCCATGCGGCATGGATCGCCTCGTAGGCGTTGCGGGCCATGATCGACAGCGCCCGCGGCGAGGTCCAGACGTGGGGGTCGATGCCGTGTGCATGCCCGTGCTTCCCGTCGTTGCCGTGCATGTGTGCACACGACCCGGCCAGGAGTTCGATGCTCCGGCTCAGGGGGACGACCTTGTCGCGCTCTTCGAGCTTTTGGAGCAGCGACTGTTCGAAGTCGATCAGCCCGACGCTGAAGATCATGCGGGCCCGGTTGAGTTCGACAAACTGCCTGGGTGTCGGTTCGAACGTCTCGGGGCTGGCCCCGGCCGGTACGAGCACCTCGATCGGGAAGTCCTCTCCGACGATGCCTTCCACGATGCTGCGCAGCGGCAGGATCGAGACGCAGAGCGTGTCGCCCTCCGTTTTCGGGGGTTCGGCGCAGCCGGCAAGCAGCCACACCGCGGCGAGTAGGGTCAGGTATCTTTTCATCCTCGGGACATTTTTCCTGCAAAGATAGTAAAAATTCATCTTCTGCTCGTCCTTTGCTTTGTTCCGCCCCTGCCGTCGGGCCTTATCCCCGTTTCGTGCCGGTCATGGGGCAGGGTAGTCCGCTTCCTCTTGGGGCTCCTTGCGTCCTTGTGCCGAGCCGATTGCATGCACGATCAGCCAGGGTTCCACGAAGAGGTTGATCAACGTGTGTGCCGCGATGGCGGGCAGGACATTGCGGGCTGCAACCACGTAGACAAGGGCCAGCAGGAGCCCCAGAACCGTGGTGGCCAGGGCTGATGCGGCTCCGATGCGCGAAATCCCGCCGAGCAGTCCCCACGAGATGTGGACCAGCCCGAATGCAAGGCCCGATATCCCGATCTGCCAGAGGCAGTTGATCCCATTGGCGTCGAGCCACTCCATCAGCATCCGTCGGAAAACCGTTTCCTCCACGATGCCGCCCGTGAAGGCCGCATATACAGCAATCCACTTGAGCGCGCCGTTGAATCGGAACAGATTCCGGCGCACCGTCGGTATCATGCGGGCCGTGCAGACAATGTAGCCGACGGCCGCAGCTGCTGCCAGGATCCAGGCCTCCGGGATCTTGAGGGCTGAAGGATCGATACCTATGTATCCGATGAAGCCGGCAGGGTTGTTCCAGCTCCAGAGGACGATGAAAAAGGTCATGAAGAGCGATATCCCGGCCAGCAGCATGGCTGCCGACCGCATTGTTTTCTGTTCGGTAGGGTAGTTCTTCCTGCGTGTCATCATCTTCGGTTGTCTTGTTTTTCGGTTCGGTGTGCCTGTGGGCTGCTGCCGGTTTTTCTCCAGCCAGTATCCCTTTGTCCGCGCTTCTCTGCTGTGTTCTTCTCTGCCTGTGTTTCGTTGCTCGTGTCTTGATGCCGCCGCCTTGTGTCGGACCAACGTCCTACGGCCCTGCAGCCTTTTCGCCCGTTGCCGTCGGTTCGAACCGCTTTTTCCCACTTTCACCGTCTCACCGTCTGCGTCGGTCCATCCGTCCTTTGCCTGCGGCTTGCAGCTTTCTGCATCGGTCATCTTGTTTTTCGGTTGCTTCCGCTGCCTTTCAATGGCCGTTTTATCATTCGTTTTCAGTTATTTGTATTTTTCCGTGCGCTCTTGCTCCTTTGTCAATCGAGTTTGGGCGGGCCATCTGGCCGGTGAACTGCTTGTTCGCGTTCTTGAGCGTTGCGATCGGTTTGCCCGTCTTCTCCGTATCGCTTTTGCAAATATAAATAAGTTTATAATATAAACCAAATATTCGACCACATTTTACACCTTATATTCACGTTCACGAGCGGGAGCTGTTCCCCATGTGATTGGCTGGTCATTCCCTTGGCATATGGACTGTAAGGTGCTGGGATAGATATGATTCTGACGTATTTTTGTCGATAATGTTGTCTCGGGCAGCAGCACGTATACCGGCTGGCCTCATGGTTCTGATCCTGTAAAGTGCGTTGTATTTTTTTGACGATGTGTGGTTGCCGGTGTGCTGCAATATATGATAAGGTCTCCGTTTTCGTGTTTCGTGTTTCGTGTTTTGAGTATCTTGAAGTGTTCAGGAAACTCAACATGAGTGGGTTATGTCTGCTGTGTCTCCTTATCCGCTGTTGTTATTTAACATAATATAAATATTATTTCACCTTTGTCCCCACATTCTGGGCTTCCGTGCTGCCGCGAAGTCTTGTGTTTTTAAGTTGTTATGCTGTTATTTGGTTGTGTGTGACACGTGCAACTGGCGGATTCTCGACAAACGCCTGTCGCGATCTCTTTTCCGATTGTGGATGACGGCCCGGGAAAGCCGGACGGTTGCGTGTCGTTGTGGGGTTGTTTGCTACCGGGGCCGGTTTTGCTGCTGATTATTCACCCCGGCCGGTGCGCAGTGCCTCCGGTTGCTGCGCGTGCTTCCTCGGCGTTGTTGATTCTACCGCAGCGATTTGACCATGATGAACTCTTCGGGAGTCTCCCGGATGACTTCGAATCCGAACCGGCGATAGAGCCGATGTGCCCGGTTGGCCTGCTGCACGGCCAGCGAGACCTGCGCATATCCGGCATCCCGCAGCGCCTCGAGCATCTGCCCGATCAATCGACTCCCGATCCCTTGCGCCCTGTAAGCCGCAAGAACCGCCAGAGCCAGCTCCGGTGTCCGCCGATCCGCATGCCCGAACCCCTCGGGCAACATCCGGCACCAGATTGCACCGATGATCTGCCCCTTTGCTTCGGCACACAGGGCCCGATCGTCCGGCTCCCTGCCGAACCCTTCCCAGTAGATCCTCAGCGACGGATCGTCAGTCACTTCGCGAGGCAAGGGCTGTGCGCCGTCCGGCAGAAAGATCGCTTCGTAGAGAAACTCCTTCAGCCTGCCGTATTCTTCCGCGCGGAGTGCTCGTATGTGACATATGTGACAAAGGTCCATTGGCGGTTTGTTATTGCGGATGATCCTTTCCGTGAATTTCTGTCGCGGCCGACTCTTTCCCGGATACCGCCTCCATATCCCGTTCTGACCCGTAATTCCGGGTTTCCGGAACTTGGCGAAACCCTTTGAGATTACGATATTCCATACCTCGGGGCATGCTGCCCGATTTTATCGCCTTGTCGGGGCGTAACTTTCGAATGTTCCGTCAGCGTAGCAGATTACTACCCGCGTAACCGGGACCCGCTCTCCGGCCCGAACGCCATTCTGTATCCTGCACTCCGGGTTCTCCCCCGAAGCGTGCTGGGGGCCGCCGTCCGGTCCGTTTCCCGGAAATCCGGACATTCCGTCGCCTCTCCGGCTGTCGGCTCTTCCTCCATCAGGCAGCGGGCCGGCACTGTTCCGTGAGGCCGGCATTCCCGATCCCGCAAATAGTCCGCCGAATGATCCGTTGCCCGATACCGGGGTTCCGCGTTCCGGATCGGATGCGGCGTCGGGCGTGCGTCCTTCGTTTGCATCCGGCGACCTTCTTCCGTTTTCCGTACGGTACATCTGTTGCGAGTCGAGCAGCAGCCAGTCGGGGTTGATCTGCGGAAACCTCCTGAGAATTTTCTGCAGCAGATCGAATCCCGGTTTGTTGCGTCCGGCAAGAATGTGGGAGATGCCGGCCGGATTGACTCCGAGCAGTTCAGCGAGCTGGCTTGGCTTCAAACCCTCGGATTTCATCAAATCGAGCAATTTTTCCCTCATCTGCGTAATTTTTTACAAAAATAAACATTTTTCTTTTGTAAAACAAGAAAATACTACATTTGTAAAATGTTAATAACTGTTGAAAAGGTTTACAATTGTAAATAACAAAATATGGTTAAACAGCACCTCTCTCCTATTGCTTATTATATACTTTATATGACTACGTATAAATAGCTGGTTTTTATGGTTATTAATCTTGTGATATCTTCATTATGGCTTTGTCTACCGATTTAAGTGGTTCCCTATCTCGCTAACTTAAAGTGTTGCTTTATATGTTTTATGTAACTGCTGGTTTTTAGTGTATTAAGTTTGTATGTTTAATATTTTGATTTGCGTAAAGTGTGTTAAAATCGGCTGAATATACATCTGGTTGCATAATTTACATATGTAACTATTAACCGAGATATCGACAGATTTAACTTTCCTAATGTAATTACAAATGGAAATAAATTGCTTTTTGTTGTGTTTACATTTGTAAACACCCTACCCTTTTGGCCGCTTTTTTCAGAAAATTTCCCGTATTTCCGATCCGTTATCGGACTTTTTTACGCTCCTTTGTTGATTTTCGATACATTATGTTAAATAAAAAAGAGCCGGGTAGTGTTAATAACTCACTACCCGACTCTTTATCTGTCGGTTACAGACTTTTCAACAACCGCCTACCTGGCGAGTTTGTCGGCGATTTCGCGGAACTCTTCCGGAGTCAGCTGGAGCTTTTCGCGGTGGAAATCGACGTCATTTTCGTCCTTGATGGGGATCAGATGGATGTGCGCATGGGGAACTTCCATGCCCAGGACGACCACTGCGACCCTCGCGCAATCTATTTCGCGCTTGATTCGTGCGGCTACCTTTTTGGCGAAGACCATCATCCCGGCCAGTATCTCGTCGTCGAGATCGAACAGGTAATCGACCTCCTGTTTCGGGACTACGAGTGTGTGTCCTTTGGTGAGCGGATTGATGTCGAGGAATGCGTAGTAGCGGTCGTCTTCGGCGACCTTGTACGAGGGAATCTCCCCTGCGATGATGCGGGAAAAAATCGTTGCCATGGTGTTTGTTTTTTGATTCGGTTTCTCTTATTTCGTCTCGTTTCCGTTGCGGAGCGTCTCTTCCGGTGTATTGTGCCGTGCCAACAGCCGTTTGGTGTTGCGTATTCCGAGCAGGAGGCAGATGCCGCATCCGATGATTACGATCATGCTTCCGGCCCCTGCCAGTTTGTGTCCGAAGCAGGCCGCAATGACCCATGCTGCGACGAAGGCGCCTTCAAGTCCCAGCAACAGGCGCATGCCCCGCAGCGAGCGTTGCAGCTTTTCGGGGTTTTCCGCGGAACTCCTCCAGCGACGTTCTTCCGGTGTCATTTTGTGCTGTTCGGGGCTTTCCCTCTCTGTTTCGGTGTGTGGATTGCTCATGGATGTGTTATGTGGTCGTTTTCGACGTTTTCAGGCTTTTCTGTCGCTTCTTTGCGTTGTTCCCGGGACAACACTTTCGATTCGGGTCTTCTTTCTGTGTCTCGCGTTTTTGCAATGCTGCCGGCATCCTCTTTTTTAGGGTATTCCGGGGTGTTGTCTTTGTCGGGACTCGTCTCTGTCGGGCGTTGCCGCTGCCGGGCGGCAATGTGGTTGCAACCTGCCCGGGCCGCCCGTCCCTTGCCCGGGGCCGTCCCGAATCGGTCGCTTGTGTTCCGTCTATTCCTCCTCGAATTTGGGCTTCAAAATCTCCGAATAGATCACGGCCCGGCGCAGGTCGAACTCCGCGGCAATTCGGGCTGCAGACTCCTCCTGCGGCCCGAATTGCGCCTTCTGGACCGGTTCCTGGGCCGGTGTTCCGGTCGGACGCTGCCCGGCCGCAGCGGTCGTACTCTGGTTGGCCCGCGTTTCAGTGCGGCTGCCCATACGTTGGGCCTGTGTCTGTTTGGGGCTCCGGGGTTTCCGGGGGGCGTTGGCCGGCCGGGATGATGCTTCCGTCCGGGCTGTGGCCGGCTGCTTCTCGGCGAAAATGTCCGGAAAGCCCGGGAGCGGCCACGGCGATGCCGGTGTCGGCATGCCTGCCTGTTGGGGCTGCCCGGCCGGTTGCGTCCGGCTGGCCGGGCGTTGCGGCGCTGTCTGCTGCGGCTGCTCCCCTTCGGGCGTCGAAGGTCTGCGCCGCTTCTTCCGATTCGGCTGCGAGAGAAGCATGGCCGCTCCCGCAACGATTATCCATATGATCGTGGAGGTATCCATCCCTGTCAGTTCAACTTGCGTTTGATGGTTTCTATTCCCTTGATCTTTCGCATCTTGTCCATGACGGCACTGAGACTCTCGGCATCCTTGACGTAGAGGCTGACGTTGCCTTCGAAGATGCCGTCGTGGCTGTGGATGTTCACTTCGCGGATGTTGATGTTGAAATCGTCGCTGACGACCTTCGCCAGGTCGAGCAGCAGCCCCTGCCGGTCGATTCCGCGCAGTTCGAGCGTGACCAGATACGACATGGCCTTGTGCTGCGACCATTTGATCTCCTCCTTGACGATGTTCTTGCCGTACTGTGCGGCCAGCCGGTTCAGTTCGTCGCATGTGGCCTTATGGACGATGATCCGTCCCGTCGCAGGGTCGCGGTAGCCGACGACCTTGTCGCCCGGTATGGGTTTGCAGCAGTCGGCGATCTCGAACTGCGGTTCGTTGTCCGGCAGGTCCTTTGCCGGGGCGATATCGCCCGGCTGCGGGGTCTCGTCGCCCTCCTCCTTTTTCTGCGGGATGAAGAGGGTCCAGAATTTCAGTATCTTGCTCTTGGCATTGACCTTCAGCACCTTTTCCAGATCGTCGAGCGAGATGATCCCCGCTCCGATCTTGCTGTAGAGCTCCTCCTTGTTGTTGCACTCGTAGATCGGCACGATCTTGCGCAATACTCTGCCGCTGAGCTGGATATTGAGCGATTTCATCTTCTCTTCGAGCAGCTGCATGCCGCGCTCGATGTTGTTCTGCCGTTCGCGTTTGAGGAAACTCTTGATGGCCGATTTGGCCTTGGCCGTGGTGACGATCTCCAGCCATTCGGGCTTCGGGCGCGCCGTGTCGGCCGTGATGATCTCGATCTGGTCGCCACTGTTTATCTGCGTGGTGATCGGTTCGAGCTTGTGGTTGATCTTCGCGCTGATGGCGTTGTTGCCGATCTTCGAGTGGATGTCGTATGCGAAGTCCAGCGCGGTGGCTCCGAACGGCATTTTTCGGGCTTCGCCCTTTTGGGTAAATACTACTATTTCAGATGTATACAGCGACAACTTAAAGTTGTCCAGGAAGTCTACGGCATTCTCCGTCGGGCTGTTCAGCGCTGCACGGATCTGCTTGAGCCATTTGTCGAACTCGTCCTCGTCTTGTGAAATCGTGGCGTGTTTGTACTTCCAGTGGGCCGCAAATCCGCGTTCGGCAATGTCCTCCATGCGCTGCGTGCGGATCTGCACTTCGACCCATACGCCGTCGGGGCCCATCACCGTCGAGTGCAGCGCCTCGTAGCCGTTGGCCTTGGGCATCGAGATCCAGTCGCGCAGCCGGTCGGGTTTCGGGGTGTAGATGTCCGTGATGGTGGAGTATACCTGCCAGCATTGGGTCTTTTCCGAGGGGAACGGCAGCGGCTTGAAGACGATGCGGATGGCAAACAGGTCGTAGATCTCCTCGAAGGGGATCTGCTTGCGCTGCATTTTCGACCAGATTGAGTAGACGCTCTTCACGCGCCCCGAGATCTCGTAGTTGAAGTTGTCGCGGTTGAGAGCCGCGATGATCGGGGCGTTGAACTTATCGATGAACTCCCGGCGCGAGGCTTCGCTTTCGTGGAGCTTCTGCGTGATTTCGGCATACTGCTGCGGGAAGCGGTACTTCATGCAGAGGTCCTCGAGCTCGCTCTTGATCGAATAGAGCCCCAGCCGGTAGGCCAGCGGGGCGAACAGGTAGATCGTCTCGCCCGTGATCTTGATCTGTTTGTTCAGGGGCATCGAGCCGAGCGTGCGCATGTTGTGCAGGCGGTCGGCGATCTTGATCAGGATGACGCGCACGTCGTCCGAGAGCGTGAGGAGCACCTTGCGGAAGTATTCGGCCTGCTCCGAGGTGTCGGCGTTGAAGACGCCCGACATCTTGGTCAGCCCGTCCACCATCGAGGCGATCTTCGGACCGAAGATCCGTTCCATGTCCTCCACGGTGTATTCCGTGTCCTCCACGACGTCGTGCAGCAGGGCCGCAACGACCGACTTCACGCCGAGTCCGATCTCGTCGATGACGATCTTGGCTACTGCAATGGGATGGAGGAGGTACGGTTCGCCGGAGCGGCGCCGTACCCCCTCGTGTGCCTCCTTGGCAAGGAAAAATGCGCGTTTGATGAAGTTCCAGTCCTCGTCGTTCTTGCAGATCTTCGTGCACGAGAGCAACAGGTCGTCCCACTTCTCCTTGATCAGGGCCTCATCCTCGGCAGTATATCCCATAGGCTTGTTCGATTACTCGTCCTTCTTGTTTTTCATGGCGTCGCGCACCTTCTGTTCGATCTCCGCGGCGAGCGCCTCGTCCTTTTTGAGCAGCTCCTTCACGGCGTCGCGTCCCTGCCCGATCTTCTTGTCTCCGTAGGAGAACCACGATCCGGCCTTCTTGAGCACGCCGTAATCAACCCCGAGGTCGATGATCTCGCCGATCTTCGAGATGCCCTCGCCGAACATGATGTCGAATTCGGCCCGCTTGAACGGGGGCGCCACCTTGTTCTTCACGACCTTGACCTTCGTGCGGGTGCCGAGCTGCTCCTCGCCGTCCTTGATGACCGACATGCGTCGGATGTCGATGCGCACCGAGGCGTAGAACTTCAGGGCGTTTCCGCCAGTCGTCGTCTCGGGGTTACCGTAGACGATGCCGATCTTGTCGCGCAACTGGTTGATGAAGATGCAGACGGTCTTGGTTTTCGAGATGCTCGAGGTGAGTTTGCGCAGGGCCTGCGACATGAGGCGGGCCTGCAGTCCCATCTTCGCGTCGCCCATCTCGCCCTCGATCTCGGCCTTGGGCGTGAGGGCCGCCACCGAGTCGATGACGATGATGTCAATGGCGCTCGAGCGGATCAGCGAGTCGGCGATCTCGAGGGCCTGCTCGCCGTTGTCGGGCTGCGAGATGAGCAGGTTGTCCACGTCCACGCCGAGTTTCTGGGCGTAGAAGCTGTCGAATGCGTGCTCGGCGTCGATGAACGCCGCGATGCCTCCGGCCTTCTGGGCCTCGGCGATGGCGTGGATGGCCAGCGTGGTCTTACCCGACGATTCGGGGCCGAAGATCTCGATGACGCGCCCCTTGGGGTATCCGCCCACGCCGAGCGCCATGTCGAGGGTGATCGATCCGGTGGGTATCACCGGAATGTCGTTCACCTCCGTACTGTTCATACGCATGATCGACCCTTTGCCGAAGTCCTTTTCAATCTTCTCCATCACCGCGTTCAAGACCTTGAGCTTGTCCGGGTTCACCTGTACTTTTTCTGCCATGCTTTTCGCTAAGTTGTTGTCGTTTTTCAAATTGTTTCTTTCTGTCCGCCCGGTTTTGCCGCCTGGTGCGGAGGCTTGTGTGTACGGCCTCCTATTTCGGCGGGCGGGCGGGTTTCGGGGGTCCGGCTTTCTGCCGCTCCCGGTCCAGTTCGCGGATGTCGCGCATCGGGAAGCGGATCACCCGCGCGTCGAGCTCCCGGTCCGGATAGGGGCTCCAGTTGCCGTTGTTGCCGACGCTCAGGCGCCATCCTGCGGCCTCGATCCCCGGATCCCGGGGGCTGTCGCCGCGCTGTGCCGCCTGTGTGATCTCCACGGCCTGCTCGCGGGCCCTTTGGCGCATCATCCGCTCGAGTTCGCGCCGCTCCCGCTGCAGGGGATCGACCTCGTCGCGGAACCACTCCAGGTCGGCCGAGGGGCTGTTGTCCGTTGTCCCGAAGCGGAGCGTCTGCATCCGGGTTTCTGCCGAGCGGGTCAGACATCCGTCGGCCTCGTGCTTTCCTGTCGGAAGCTCCCCTGCCGGCGGGACCTGCACGGCGGGCGCCGCATCACTCCGGAGCGCTCCCGCCGTGGCGGCGAGAACTCCCCACATGCCGACGATCCGGATGATCCGCCCCGCGCGTTTCATGGTCACCCCTCCTGCCGGTCGTAGGCGTCGAGGATCTGCCGGTAGTGGTTCTTGGTGTCCACCTTCGTGAAGATCTTCTCGATGCGGCCTTCGGCGTCGATGACGAAGGTCGTGCGCAGTACGCCCATGTATTTGCGTCCGTACATCGATTTCTCGGCCCACACGCCGTAGGCCTCGCACACCGAATGGTCGGTGTCGGCCAGCAGCGTGAAGTTCAACGCATGCTTGTCGCAGAAGTTGCGGTGCGACCGCTCGCTGTTGGGGCTTACCCCGACGATGCGGAAGCCCCTGCGGGCAAGTTCCTCGCGTCCGTCGCGCAGGCTCTGGGCCTCGAGCGTACACCCCGAGGTGTTGTCCTTGGGGTAGAAATAGAGGATGGTACGCTGTCCTGCAAGGTCGGCAAGCGTCAGCGGCTCACCGTCTTGCGTCGTGGATCGGAAGTCGGGGGCCTTGTCCCCCTCCTGCAAGTGTGTCATACGTGTCCGAAAAATTGTAAATTCTCTTCAAAGATAAGAATTTTCCGGGGATTTCCGCACTTTGCAAACGGCTTTTTTTGCGGGTTCAGTCCCATTGGTAGGTCACCTCGATCTGCTCGTTGAACTCCTCCTGCGTGTTGTTCAGCCGGCGCCGGCAGGCTGGACAGCGGATGGCTGTCTCGGTCTCGACGTATTCGCCGCAGCCGACACAGGCCGGAAGGATGCCGTAGCCGGGTTGCATGTAGTGGTCGAACTGCGCTCCGCAGTGTTTGCATCGGATTTTGTAAGCTGTTCCCATAGTCGTCTCTGTTTTCAGGTTCACGATGCAAAGGAACGGAGTATGTGTGTCATCTTTTGACACAATATGCAAATAGTTGAAAAAAATATGTTTTTTCTGGCCGGAGTCTATTCGATGGCGTTCTTGCGGAGGTACTCGCGCAGGTAGTCGGTCAGTTCGGGCGAATCGACGATCCGTATGTCGTCGAGCAACCCGACGACGAAGCGCCCCACGCCGGCCATCCCGGCCACTTCGGTGTCGAGCAGCCAGCGGCCCCGCCGGAGGGGACGGATGTCGCGTTCGGCGAGCGGATACTCCTCGCACAGCAGGTTGCAGGCCAGCATGCCCAACTCCAACCGCACGCGGGTCCGATGCTCGCCGTGCATGCGGAAGACGTCGATGAACCCCTCGGCGTGGTCGGCGGCATGCTCCCACGGGGTGTCGGTCACCTCGACCGAACCGATGCGGGCAGTCTTGAAGAGTTTCGACGTTCCGTCCTCCGGGTCGAAACACCACACCTGCACGTAGTTGGTGGTGAAGGCGAAGGGCTCGACCAGCCGGTCGCGGACCTCACCGCCGTGGGCCGACTGGTATCCGTGCAGCACGGCCTGCCGCCGCTCCTCGATGGCCTCGATCAGGCGGCGGATGTTCGGGGCGTTCTTGCCGCGAACGACCGTGTCGGCCAGCGTCCGGTTGTCGTAGACCGAGCAGAGTTTGCGTTTGAGGTTCTGTTTCAGGAGGTTCGTATCGTCTATGTTCTCGATGGCGCTCCGCAGGATGACGGCCTCCTCTTCGGTGAAATGGACCAGCTGCGAGATGTCGCGGAAGTGCGGCGACTCCTTGTCGAGACGGATGCAGTCGCCTGATTTCTTGATGACGAAGCCCGCTTCGCGGAAGGTGTCGATGTAGCGGTAGACGGTCCGGCGCGACATGCGGAGCCGCTCGGCCAGCTGATCGACGTTGTAGGTGGTGTTGGCCGTGAGCAGCTTCATGAGCCGCAGCAGCCGTTCGAGTTTGGGTTGGTCCATGCTTCGAGGGATTTCTTCAGTTGTTCTTGCGGGCAAAGATACGAAAAAGTCGTGACAGCTTCTGTCACGACCTGCTTGGGGACGGAATCCGCCTTTTCAGGATGCCGGTTCCCTTTCGCTTCTGGCGCGGTAGGCGGCAAGATGCTCTTCGAGAGAGCGTTCCACCTCGCCGGGAGCTGCGTCGAGCACGCGGTCGTTGATCGTATAGGGGGTGTCGCTGCAACTCAGGGAGATGTCGATGGCGATCTGTCCGATCGGTCCCGACCGGTCGTATCGTTGTGCCAGGTCGCGGGTGTGGACGGCAAGCAGGTCGTTTCCGGCGATCCGTACCCGGCTGAATGCCTCGATCGACTCCCAGGGGAAGAAGTATTCTTTTGCGGGTTTCAGGATGGAATGGAGCTTGAGCCCTTCGGGCAATACCTCTACCAGCGGGAAGCGCCTGCGGAGGAGGGCCGCAACGGTCAGGGCGACGGCTCCGGTCCCGAAGAAGAGTATCGACAGCCATCCTGCTACGGGAATGATGTATCGGGCGGCCAGCGACGGGGCTGCGGAGGCGTGGAGGATCATCCATGCACCTGCTCCGACAAACAGGAAGCAGCCGGCCAGCAGGGGCAGGATCCTGCGGAGGCTGAGGTGGAAGCGGCGGGTATCGGGTGCTGCGGTCATGATGTTCGGGGTTGTGGGATACCCAAAGATATGCAAAAAACGGAACAAACGCAAGTTCGGTGTGCGGACAAGCTGGCAATAAAAGGGGGATGCGCGTGGATCGCATCCCCCTTTTTGTCTCTTTTTTGCGGTTCTGCCCGGTTCCGGCTTTTGTCCTGCTTTGGTTCCGGCTTCTGCCCTGCTTTCGGCCTCCCGGTCCCGGCTGTCCTGTCCCGGTCACGGCCCGGCACCTTTGCTGTCCCTCTTTGCTGTTCCTCTCGGCTGACCTTCTTGGCTGTCCCTCTTGACTACCCCTCCCCGGTTATTGGGCGAGGACCTTTTTTTCGATCTCCTCGACCATGCGGCGGAACGCCTTGTCGGTCTCGATGAGGTTCGATACGGCCTTGCACGAGTGGAGCACCGTGGCGTGGTTGCGGCCTCCGATGGCGGCCCCGATGGTCGTGAGCGGTGCCTTGGTGTGCTGTTTGGCGAGGTACATGGCGATCTGCCGTGCCTGGGCGATCTCGCGCGTCCGCTCCGTGGAGTTGAAGCGAGCGAAATCGAGGTTCAAGTATTCGCACACCACTTCGATGATGTGGTCGAGCGTGATCTCCTTCTGGTAGAGCTGCACGTAGACCTTCAGGATCTCCTTGGCCAGCGACGTGGTGATCTTGCGCCCGAGGAACGAGGCGTTGGCCACCAGCGACGAGAGTGCGCCCTCGATTTCGCGGACGTTGGCCGAGATGTTGTCGGCCAGGTAGGCCACCACGTCGTCCGAGATCTGTGCTCCGAGCTTCTGCGCCTTGATGCGGATGATCTTGAGCTTGGTCTCGTAGTCGGGCGTGTTGAGCTGTGCCGAGAGGCCCCACTTGAAGCGCGTCAGCAGGCGCTGTTCGATGTCCTTGAGCTCCACGGGCGGCTTGTCCGAGGTGAGGATCAGCTGCTTTCCCGACAGCTGCAGGTGGTTGAATATGTTGAAGAAGGCGTTCTGCGTACCCGTCTTTCCGGTCAGCTCCTGGATGTCGTCGATAATCAGCACGTCGATCATCTGGTAGAAGTGGATGAAGTCGGGGATCTCGCCGTTCTTGTAGGCGGTCTGGAACTGCGCCTGGAACTTGTTCATCGAGACGTAGAGCACCTGCAGCTCGGGGTGGCGCTGGCGCACCTCGTGGCCGATCGACTGCACGATGTGGGTCTTGCCCAACCCCGAGTCGCCATATATATATAGGGGATTGAAGGGGTTGTTTCCCGGGTTCACCGCCACGGACATGCCCGCCGAACGGGCCAGCCGGTTGCATTCGCCCTCGATGAAGGTGGCGAATGTGAGGTTCGGGTTCAGCTGCGGGTCGATCACGATCTTCTTGACACCCGGAATGACGAACGGATTTTTTATATTTGCGGTATTCGTCTGGGCGTTGAAACGGGCGATCGGCGCCGTGTCGGCCTCGGCGGGAGCCGGTGCGGCTGCGGGGGCCGGGGTACGGGGCACGGCGTAGTGGAGTTTCGTCTGCTGTCCGTAGAGCTGCGAGATGATGGGCCGCAGGAACGGGATGTAGTTCTTCTCGATCTGCCGCACATAGCTCTCGTTGGGTACGCGCAGACGGAGCGTCGTACCGTCGAACTCGAGCGGTACGATGGGCTGGAACCACTTCTCGAACTCTTCGGCCGAGGTCTGTGCCTTGATCCGGTCGAGACAGTATTGCCACATGTCGTTATGTGCCTGCGTGTTGTTCAGCATGACGAAAGTTTGCGCTGTTTTGACGTGACAAAGTTGTGAATAAATTTGTAAAAAGATTCCCGAAAATGAGTTGCAAATCTCCCATTTTTGTATATAGAAAAACAACGCTTTCCGGAGGGTCGATTTTAACTTACTGATATTGAATATTCGAAAATTATTCCGTATATTTGCATATAAAATTTTTGGAACAGACGATCATTAAATTATAGATAAAACCAATAGCATTATGGCAAGCGAACTCGAACAGCAGGTGCTGAAAAAGGCGCAGTCGTGGCTCGACGGACACTACGACGAGGAGACGAAAAAACAGGTCAAGTATTTGATCGACAACGATATGAAGGAACTTGTGGAGAGCTTCTACAAGGACCTCGAATTCGGTACCGGCGGCCTGCGCGGCATTATGGGCGTGGGCTCCAACCGCATGAATATCTACACGGTGGGCGCTGCAACGCAGGGCCTGGCCAACTACCTGAAGAAGAACTTCGCGGGCGAGCAGATCCGCGTGGCGATCGGCCATGACAGCCGCAACAATTCGCGCATGTTTGCCGAGCGTGTGGCCGACATCTTCGCCTCGAACGGCTTCACGGTTTTCCTCTTCGACGCCCTGCGTCCGACCCCCGAACTGAGCTTCGCGATCCGCGAGCTCAAGTGCCACTCGGGCGTGGTCGTTACCGCCTCGCACAACCCCAAGGAGTACAACGGCTACAAGGCCTACTGGACCGACGGCGCGCAGGTGACGCCCCCGCACGACAAGAACATCATCGCCGAGGTGGAGAAGATCACCGACGTCGATATGATCCTGACGGGCAGGAATCCCGAGAACATCACGATCCTCGACGAGAAGTTCGACGAGATCTACCTCGACAAGGTGCATGAGCTGTCGCTTTCGCCCGAGAGCGTGAAGAAGCATCACGACATGAAGATCGTCTATTCGCCGATGCACGGAGCCGGCGTGCGCCTGGTTCCTGCCTCGCTGCGCAAGTTCGGATTCACGAACGTCATCATGGTCAAGGAGCAGGCTGTCATCGACGGCAACTTCCCCACCGTCGAGTCGCCGAATCCCGAGGAGCGCAAGACCATGTCGATGGCCATCGACCTTGCAGCCAGGGAGGGTGCCGACCTGGTGCTGGCCACCGATCCCGACTCGGACCGCATCGGTGTGGCGCTGCGCAACAAGCGGGGCGAATACGTGCTGCTGAACGGCAACCAGACCCTCGTGCTGCTGATGAGCTACCAGCTGACCCGCTGGGCCGAGCGCGGCGAACTGGACGGCAACCAGTATGTCGTCAAGACAATTGTCACGTCGCAGATGGCCAATGCCGTGGCCGACTATTTCAAGGTGAAGTGCTACGACTGCCTCACGGGCTTCAAGTATATCGCCAAGATCATCCGCGAGAACGAGGGCAAGACGAAGTACATCGGCGGCGGCGAGGAGTCGTTCGGCTATCTGGCCGGCGACTATGTGCGCGACAAGGACGCCGTTTCGGCCTGCTCGCTGGCTGCCGAGGCCGCCGCATGGGCCATGGATACGATGGGCCTGACGCTCTACGAGTGGCTGCAGCAGCTCTACGTGAAGTACGGCTTCTACCGTGAGGGCCTGGTTTCGGTGGTCCGCAAGGGCAAGGAGGGTGCCGAGCTGATCCAGAAGATGATGGTCGATTTCCGTACCAACCCGCCCAAAACGATCTGCGGCTCGCCCGTGGTGAAGGTGAACGACTTCCTCTCGCTCGAACAGACCGACCTGCGCACCGGTGCCAAGACGCCCATTGAGCAGGATTCGAGCAATGTGCTGCAGTGGTTTACCGAGGACGGCACGATCGTTTCGGTGCGCCCGTCGGGCACGGAGCCCAAGATCAAGTTCTACTTCGGTGTCAAGGCGCCGCTGGCTTCGGTGGACGACTACGAGAAGGTGCTCGCCGAACTCGACGCCAAGATCGAGGCGATCAAGAAGGACCTGAAGCTGGAGTAACCGGCCGCGCGTCCCTTCCCGACTGTGCCGGGGCCCGACAATCGGGCCCCGGCTTTTTGCTGCCCCCCTGCTCTTCCTTGTCTTGCTCCCTTTGCGTTACAATGCCGCGGTGTCCCGTGTTCTTGCTGCGTCTTGTTCCCTGTTTTCCCTCCCTCTTTTTGCTGCAGAGCCGCCTCGCTCGTGCATCTTTTTTCCGGTCTGCAGCCTGCCCTCTCAGCCGACGGCAGATGATTTTTCATGAAATATTAAAAATATAGTTGCATAACTAAAATATTAGTTATATATTTGCTCCAGGAGAATCAACTAAAATTATAGTTATGGTAGAGATTGTCAAGAACCGCCCCCAGGAGCTCACCCGTGCCGAACTGGAGATCATGCAGGTCTTCTGGCGGCAGGGTGCCTGCGTCGTACATGCCATCCTCGATGCACTCGAGGAACCCAAACCGGCCTACAATACTGTTTCGACCATTGTCCGCATCCTCGAGAAGAAGGGCTATGTGGGACACAAGGCCTACGGCAAGACCTACGAATACTACCCGCTCGTTTCGAAGGACGACTACGCCCGCCGCTACATGGCCACCGTACTCGACACCTTCTTCGACGGTTCGGTGAGCCGTCTGGTCTCCTTCTTCTCCGAGCACAAGGCCATCTCGGTCGAGGAGACCGACGCCATCCTCCGCATGTTGCGCGAAGACGAATAAAACCCGTGTCGGCCATGAAATCGCTCTTGCTCTATATCGTCGAGATGCTCTTCTGCAGCGGAATCCTGCTGGCTTTCTACCGGCTGGTGCTGGTGCGCAGGGTTTCGTTCCGGGTGTGCCGCCTCTATCTGGTTGCGGCGCTCCTCCTCTCGGCCGTGATCCCGGCCCTCGAGATCCCGGTCTACCCCGCTTCGGTCCGGAATCCCGATTCCGTCCGGTCCGAGTGGCTGCAGGAGGCGTACCCTGCCGGACCTGCTGCAGTCGGTGAGGCGGCGGGCGAGGCGGTGTCGGGGACGCAACCTCGCCCCGCGACGCCGCGTTATGCCCTCCCGCTGCGCCTGCTCCCGGCGGCGGCCTGTGCCGCGGTCACCCTGCTGTCGCTGGGGCTGCTTGTCGTCCGGCTGTACCGCATCCGCCGTCTGCGCCGCCGTTCGCGGCTTACGCCCTGCGCCGGCTATATGCTGGCCGAGAACCCGCAGGTGGCTGCCCCCTTCTCGTTTCTGCGCACGGTCTTTCTGGGGGCTGGCTATGAGGGGGAGCGGCGCGAGATGGTGCTTTGCCACGAGGCGGACCATGTCCGCCACCTCCATTCGGTCGAATGCCTCATTGTCGAGTTTGTGCGGAGCCTCTTCTGGTTCAACCCCTTCGTCTGGATCGCCCAGCGATGGCTGAAGGAGGTCCACGAGTGGGAGGCCGACCGCGAGGTGCTCGATGCAGGCTACGACCTCACCCGTTATCGGATCGTCCTGTTCCATCAGCTCTTCGGCTATAATCCGGATATAGCCTGCGGGTTGAACCATTCACTCACCAAAAAACGATTTGCCATGATGACGCGATGCAACAACCGGCGCCATGCCGCCCTGCGGCTGGGCGCTGCCCTTCCCGTGCTGGCGGGGTTGGTCCTGCTTTGCAGCTTTACTGCCCGGGAGCCCGAACCTCCGGCCGTCGCCCGCACCTCGTCGGGCGACGATCCCCTGAATCTCGATATCCGCATCGGCCGCGACTCGGTCTGGGTCGATGGCACACCGGCCTCCGGCGACGGGATCCTCGAACTGATTGCGCGGAAGCGCGACCGCCTCTCTGAGGAGGAGCGTCCCCGCCTGACGGTCACGCTGCGCGCCGACGGCGAGGTGTGCATGGGCACCGTGACCGACTTAAAGGAGCAGATGCGCGAGGCCCGTGTGCTGCGCGTACGCTATGAAACGGCCGGCTGCGAGGTCTCCCGGATGCTCCCGCCCCGCATCGGACCGTCGCCCAATGGGTCGAAACCCGCCGTGGTACCATGTGACCTGGTGGAGTGTATTCCGGGAGATTCGCTGTTTCCCGATTCGTTCCGCCTGAAGATTGCGGAGCGCAACTGCTTCCTGGTGTCGGTCAATGCCCGGGGGCGCATGCTTGCCGGGACTGTGCGAAACAGGAGGGAGTGTACGCCCGACGAACTGAAGGCGCTGGCCCGGGAGTTTCTGCTCAACCCGACGGACGACCGGTCGCTTTCCGAGCATCGTCCGGCTGCGATCTGCCTGCCCGACGGCCGCACGGAGCACTATGCCGAGTATCTGGGCATGTTCGGCATTCAGATCGACCGTGCGACTCCCTATGCCGTCTATGCCGGCGTACAGCAGGCGTTGTCTGAGGTTTATGCCGATTTGCGGGCCGATTTTGCGCGGAAGTGGTTCGGCTCTCCGTTCGACGGGCTGGATGCCGGGCAGCGTGCATGCGTCCTGCGCGCCCTGCCGATCCGGATCACCGAGATCGCCCCGAAGGGAATCTGACCTGACCTGCCGGTGCAGCCATCCGGTGCGGCGGTTCGCCGCGGTCTCCCGGATGCGGTGTCATCCTTCTCGCTCTTACCATAGGCGAACCCCGTGTCGGACGCTTCGGCGCTCTCCGGCACGGGGTATTTTTTCGGGCTCCGGCGCACTGCCTCCGACGGTTCAGTCCCGGAGCTTCTCGTTGTGTAGGTGGCGCTCCCTATCGCGGGAGGTCTTCTTGGCGAAGTTGGCCTCCATGGCGGCCGTAAGGTCCACGCCCGTCTGGTTGGCCAGGCAGACCAGCACCCACAGCACGTCGGCCATCTCGTCGGCGAGGTTCTTTTTCTCTCCTGCCTTGAACGACTGGTCGCCGTACGTGCGGGCCATGATGCGGGCCAGCTCCCCTACCTCTTCCGTGAGGCAGGCCATGTTGGTCAGTTCCGAGAAGTAACGCACGCCGTAGGTTCGGATCCACGCATCGACGCGCTCCTGCAGTTCCTTGATCTCCATTGTTATCTTACCCTTATCAGATTCAGTCCGTCGCGCAGCGGGACGATGACGTTCTCCACCCTCGGGTCCTCGACCACCATGCGGTTGAACTCCAGCAGCGCCTGCGTGTGGCGGTCTGCGTGCGCAACGGGTTCGACGATCTTTCCCGACCAGAGGATGTTGTCGGCGATCAGCACCGAGCCGCTGTGCACCAGCGGTGTGCCCGACGTGTCTCCCAGCAGCATCCGGTAGTAGTCGGGGTATTCGCGCTTGTCGCCGTCGATGAACACCAGGTCGAACGTCGTAGCGAGTCGGGGTGCGATCTCCAGTGCCGAGCCGATGTGCAGGCGGATCTTCGCCCCGTGGGGCGAACGGTCGAAGTAGGACTGCGCCACCTCCTCCAGCTCGTCGTCCACCTCCACGGTGTCGAGCCGTGCCCCTTCTTCCAGCCCGGCGGCCATCGAGAGGGCCGAGTAGCCTGTGAAGGTCCCGATCTCGAGTACCCGCTGCGGGCGGAGCATCCGGACGAGGAGCTCCAGCAGCCGCCCCTGGATGTGGCCCGAGACCATGCGCGGCGCGACCGTGCGCAGGTGCGTCTCGCGGTCGAGTTCCTGCAGCAGCGCATCCTCCGGTTCCGAATGCGCGCGGACGTATCGTTCGAGTGCCTCCATCGTTGTTATCTGGCGTAGAAGCCCTGTTTGTTGAACTCGTAGGAGGCGTCGATCGCCTCGGGCGTATCGGCGAATGCGTCGAGCAGGACAATGAGTACCAGACGGTTCGAGGGTCGTTCCATAGGGTGTTCCGTTTTTTGTCTATTTGTAAACCAGCCGCGACATGTTCGTGAAGACCTTGCCGGCCACTTCGGTCAGCTGTTCGGCCGAGATTTCGCGGATCTTGGCGTAGACCTGCTCCATCGTGTCCACATCGTCGTGGAGCAGCAGGCTTTTTCCGGCCCCGAGCATGTAGCTTTCGTTGCTCTCGCTCGAGATGGCCAGCTGGGCGATGAACTGCTTCTTGGCCATCGAGAGCCGCCGGGCCGTGAGGGGCTCGGTGCGGAGGCGGTAGAGCTGCTCCTCGATGAGGGCGATGCAGCGTCCGGCGTTGTCGTGGTCCGAACTGAAGTAGATCGCCACGATGCCCGTGTCGGTGTAGGGCGTATAGCTGGCCTCGATGTTGTACGACAGCCCGTGTTTCTCGCGTATGACGGTGTTGAGCAGCGAGTTGGCGCTCGGTCCCCCGAGGATGTTCGTCACGAGGGCCAGTGGCAGGCGGTCCTCGTCGCCGATGGCGCAGGCGCGGTTGCCGATGATGCAGTGCGTCTGGTGGGTATGCCGCGCGACTTCCTTGGCGAACGGGGCCGTATAGGCGGGTGCCGCGCGGCGGAATCCGCGCTGTGTGGCCTCCTCGGCGGCGAAGTAGCGCCGGGCCACCGCCTCGGCCGTGCGGGGCGCGATGTTGCCGATCGACGAGAAGACCATGCGGTCGGTCGTGTGCGTGCGTGCCGTGAAGGCGCGGATCGCGTCGCCGTCGTAGCGGGCGAGGGCCGCCTTGCGCCCCAGGATGTTGTGCCCGAGCTCCGACCCGGCGAAGAGCAGGTCCTCGAACGTGTCGTAGATCATGTCGGCAGGCGAGTCCTTGTAGGTGTTGATCTCGTCGGCTATGACCTCCTTCTCGCGCTCGAGTTCGCGCTCGGGGAAGGTCGAGCGGAAGGCGATGTCGGCGATCAGCTCCGCGGCCTTCGCGAAGTCGCCCCGGAGCGTCGTGGCGTGGATCGTCGTGTCCTCCTTCGTGGTGAAGGCGTTGAGCTCGCCGCCGAGGTTCTCCAGACGGCAGTTCACCTGCCAGGCGCGTCGCTGCCGGGTGCCCTTGAAGAAGGCGTGCTCGGTGAAGTGCGCCAGTCCGTACTCGTCGGGATGCTCGTCGCGGCTCCCGGCGTCGATGACCAGTGCGCAGTGCGCCACCGAGCCCTTCACCTGTCGGTGGATGCCCCGGATGCCGTTGGGAAGCGTATATGTGTAGAATTCCATGCGGATCGGTTACATTTTGGTGTGCAGGCGCAGAAACTCGCCCGTATGGCTGCCGGGGCACTGCGCCAGTTCGCGGGGCGTTCCCTCGAAGACCACCCTGCCGCCGCCCGATCCCGCCTCGGGACCGAGGTCCACGACCCAGTCGGCGCACTTGATGATCTCCATGTTGTGTTCGACGATGACGATCGTGTGGCCGCGGGCGATCAAGGCGTCGAAGGCCGCCAGCAGCTTCGAGATGTCGTGGAAATGGAGTCCCGTCGTCGGCTCGTCGAAGATGAACATCACGCCGCCCTGCGCCGAGTCCTTGGTGAGGAACGACGCGAGCTTGACGCGCTGGCTCTCGCCGCCCGAGAGGGTCGAGGAGGACTGGCCCAGCTTCACGTAGCCCAGCCCGACGTCCTGCAGCGGACGGAGGCGTTCGACGATCCTGCGGCAGGTGGCGTTTGCGGCATCTTCGCCGAAGAAGGCCACGGCGTCGTCCACGGTCATCTCCAGCACGTCGTAGATCGACTTGCCGCGGTATTTCACCTCGAGCACCTCGTCGCGGAACCGTTTTCCGCCGCACGCCTCGCAGACCAGTTCGACGTCGGCCATGAACTGCATCGAGACCTTGATGACCCCTTCGCCCTGACACTCCTCGCAGCGGCCTCCGGCGATGTTGAACGAGAAGGCCGAGGCCCCGAGACCCGTATGCTGGGCGTAGGGCTGGTCGGAGTAGAGTTTGCGGATCTCGTCGTAGGCCTTGATGTAGGTCACGGGGTTCGAGCGCGACGACTTTCCGATGGGATTCTGATCGACCATCTCGACCGACTTGAGCAGCCCGACGTCGCCGTCGATGCCGTCGAAGTCGCCCGGCTTGACTCCCGTGTCGAAGAGCATCCGGCGCAGTGCCGGATAGAGGATTCCCTTGGCCAGCGACGATTTCCCCGAGCCGCTCACCCCCGTGATGCACGTCATCACGCCGAGCGGGATCCGCACGTCGATGTTGCGGAGGTTGTTCTCGCGGGCGCCGCGGATCGTGATCGAGTGGCTCCAGCCGCGGGGCATGGCCGGTGCGGCGATCGAGCGGCGGCCGGTGAGGTAGTCGGCCGTCAGGCTCCCGGTGCACTGCATCAGGTCGTTCAGCGGGCCGTTGAAGACCACCCTGCCGCCGTTGTACCCCGCCTCGGGTCCGATGTCCACGATCCAGTCGGCGGCGCGGATCACCTCCTCCTCGTGTTCGACGACGATCACCGTATTGCCCAGGTCGCGCAGCTGCCCGAGGACCTTGATCAGCCGGTGCGTGTCGCGCGGGTGAAGCCCGATCGAGGGCTCGTCGAGTATGTAGAGCGATCCGGTGAGGTTGCTGCCCAGCGAGGTCGAGAGGTTGATGCGCTGGCTCTCGCCGCCCGA